>Ga0209323_10000001_pt1 | contig 275090 bp, 269 predicted proteins | sample Rifsed19ft2_FD_184014 | JGI IMG/M metagenome (GOLD analysis project Ga0209323, IMG submission 184014) | Soil microbial communities from Rifle, Colorado, USA - sediment 19ft 2 (version 2) | ecosystem: Environmental > Terrestrial > Deep subsurface > Rock core/Sediment | place: Rifle, Colorado...
GGATTTTTTGAATAGCGTCATAATCGGGTGAGAAGCCCATACCAGAAGGTCGTACGGTCAATTTAGAGCAATCCCAAAAAATCAATTCCACTTCACTGGGGTGTTGTGGGATTTTCGTCGGTTTCCCACTTAGGCCAGAATCACCTTGAATCGTGAAGTAGCCCTTTTCTGCAATCGCTTTAACAACCTTTGGGTCGAAGTCTAAAAACAGTATCCGAGGTTTTGTAATTTTTTCTTTTCGAATTATTGACATAGTGATTTATCATGGTGGGCAATTTATTGCGACACATGGCGCATTTATTCGATATATTCCTTAATATCGGTACATTCCATTATACTGAAATTCGTTGCTAGATTCTAGGATTATTTGGCTAAAAACGGCGTAGTCATATTTACTTCTATCCCAGTATTTGTTTATCGACTCGCGAAGTGGTATAAAAAGTTCAAGGTTCGTCTTAGCAACTCGACAAATCTATTTCTTTTTGATTTTTTTGGCGAGGAATTCGGCAGCTTTTTCTAAATCCGCTCGTTCGATTAACAATCTAAATCGAGCCGGAACACCGAATCGCTGAATGGGAATTCCAAAAAGCTTATCTTCTGAGATAGTAGTTTTGAATCCGCCTTTCTCTAAAATTTTTTGTGCCCAGAGCGCTTCCTTTCTTGTCCTAAAGATTCTAATCCAAGCCATTATCGTGAAGTATAAATCTCGATTGCGGTGGGGTCTTTGATTGTTAGACTTTGGGCGCAGGAGTCATAATCTCCCGTTGCAATTACAGGAAGGCTGGCATATTGATTGAGGCTGACACTCCTTGAATATGGAAGCGTGATAACCGTATCGTCCGATTTAACAAGAACAACGCTATTGTGCTTTGGCCTTGCGAAAAAAAGATCTATCACGTCGGAAAATAAGGGAATTGCCGGAGGCTCTTTTTCTTTTATGTTTAATACTTTGACTACCCCGATTTGTTTCTGGACACCTTTGGCGCAAAGCAAATTCCCCGCCCCAAGAATCCCAAGAATCGAAAGAGTGAGAATTACCCCCGCAATACCAAGACTTCCCTTGAGAGTAAACGAGAAAGCTTTTTGTCTTTTGATTTCTTCGAGTAGTTCCGTAATTCGACGAAGAGGATTTCCTATGTGAACATCTAAAAGATCATCCTTATTCTTTGAATAATGAACATTCTCAGAAATAAATTTTTCAACAGGATCCTTAGCCATAATAACATTGTTACATAGGTTTTGATCTATTGCAATTTATAATAAAGTTTCCTAAAATGGGCTCACTTATGGCGAGACACTCCAAAACTCAAGTTGGAAACGGCCCTTCAAAATCTCCTCAATCGGAAAAGCTCACCGCAATCTCAATGGCAATGGAACAAATCCAGAGACAATACGGCAAGGGTTCGATCATGAAATTTGGAGACGCTGCAGAACGTATGGTAGTTGATGTAATTTCAACCGGCTCATTGGCATTAGATTTAGCGCTTGGTGTTGGAGGCCTTCCGCGCGGAAGAATTGTTGAGATTTATGGACCTGAGGCATCTGGCAAGACCACTTTGGCGCTCTCGGTTATTGCAGAGGCACAAAAAAGAGGCGGAGTAGCAGCATTCATAGACGCAGAACACGCACTGGATCCTCTTTGGGCCCAAACTATTGGAGTGAAACTTGACGATCTATTAATTTCTCAACCGGACACGGGGGAACAAGCTCTTGAGATAACAGAGCAGCTTATTAGAAGCGGTGGGCTAGATGTTATCGTTATCGATTCTGTTGCAGCTCTTGTCCCACGCGCCGAAATTGAAGGAGAAATGGGAGATGCCATGATGGGAATGCAGGCCCGTCTTATGTCACAAGCCTTACGAAAACTTACCGCAGCAATATCAAAAAGTAAAACAATTGTCATATTTACAAACCAACTTAGACAAAAAATTGGAATAATGTTTGGTAATCCTGAGACGACAACCGGAGGCATGGCTTTAAAATTCTATGCATCTGTACGTCTTGATACTAGAAAAATTGAGGTCCTAAAGGACGGAGACAAACCAATTGGCAGCCGCGTCCGTGTCAAGATTGTTAAAAATAAGGTGGCCCCGCCATTCCGAGTTGCCGAGTTTGATGTCTTGGCACATGAAGGAATTTCAAAGGAAGGAAATATTTTAGACGTTGGGATTGAGACAGGGGTAATTTCAAAAACAGGTGCATTCTTACGTTTCGGAGATCTAATGCTTGGTCAAGGAAAACTTGCGGCCGTAGCTTATATTCGCGAGAATCCTGAAATTCAAAAGAAAATAACCGCAGAAGTAATGGAAAAATCAAAAACCCAAAAACCTCTTATTGCGGTAGGTGTTGAAGAGAATGAGGAAGAAGAACTTGCCGCCTAAAAATAACTCTGAAGAAAATCGCTCGCAGGTTTACCCTGAGCCCGTCGAACGGGCCTTTAATTATTCGTTAAAATACCTCTCGTATCGAGATCGCAGTGTTAAAGAAGTTTATGATTATTTACTTCGGAAAAACTTTATCGAAGATACAATAAATTCAGTTTTAAAAAAACTTATTGATTTAAAGTTTTTAAACGATGAAGAGTTCGCCCGCCAGTGGATTGAATCCCGCCAAAAACACAAAGGAAGAAGTAAATTTATTCTCAAAAATGAACTTCGCCTAAAAGGGTTAAACGGAGATATAATCGAATCATTGTTAAAAGAAGCACAAGACGATTTTGAAACAGCCCGAATTTTGTTCGACAAAAAGAAAAAAACCCTGGGCAAACTTCCGCCAGACCAATTTAAAAAGAAAATGGGAGGATTTTTACAAAGAAAAGGCTTCTCCTTCGAGGTAATAACAAAACTTTTGCGTAAGGCTAACGTTTAGGCGATTGTTTTTTGCGACGAGCTTTGCCGCCCATTCCGACTTTTCGGCGCTCACGCTCCCGAGCGTCGCGAGTCAGATATCCGTGGTTTCTAAGAACTTTGTGATATTGCTCGCGATCTAATTTGTCAAGAGCTCTCGCCATTCCAAGAATTACCGCGTCTAATTGCCCTGCCAATCCCCCACCCTCAACTTTTATACTAAAAGGGTACTTTCCGCTTATACCGGTATCAAGTATAAATTTATTATAGATTGGAGCATAAGCGCTAAATCTAAAATATTCTTGAATCGGTTTACTATTTACAAATATGTCTCCTTTTTTGAGTTCGACTCCATCAATTGATGCTTTGCCCATATTATAAAGCCGTATGCGGGCAACTGCTTCTTTTCTTCCACCTTTGGCAAAAATAAAATTTTTAGAACTTGTTTTCATATGGATGTTGTTCTCCCGAAAATACATAAAGTCTTCTTAGCATCGATGCCCTTAATTTGTTTTTTGGGAGCATGCCTGATACCGCGTGACGGATTATCTCCTCTGGTTTTTTTTCTCTCATCTCCTCGAGCCTTATTCGTTTAAGACCGCTTGGATATCCAGAATATCTGGTATAAACCTTATCTGTTTCTTTTTTGCCTGTAACACTAACTTTGCTTGCATTAATTACCACAACGAAATCTCCACAATCTAAATTCTTTGCAAAATAAGGTTTTCCTTTGCCCATAAGAAGTCTAGCAATTTCTGTTGCCATTCTTCCCAGAATTTTCCCTCTGATATCCACGATATGCCAATCTCTTTTTATCTCGCTTAATCTTGTTGGTAATGTCATTTTCATATTAGCTTTTGCTTGCCCCGAGCTTTGTCGAGGGGTTGGTCTAGTCATTAACATTATTTCTTACCCCCGCTCCTTTTAGTTTCCTCCGAACTTTTTCCTGCTATTTTTACATTCCCCTTTGATACCCCTGATACTTTTAATACCTTTCGTTTCGGCTCTTTGAATGAAGTCGGCGCAACTTCTTCAACCCAACTCATTAAAACCATTCTTGCGCCGTCTTTTACTCTTGGGCCCATTTTTACTATCCTTGTATATCCCCCAGGACGCGAAGCAAACTTTGGAGCTATCTCTGAGATTATTTTTTCGACAACTCGCTCATTGGCAAGTCTTGAAAGTAAAAGGCTTCTGGCGTTCTCTTCTTTGTTTTTTGCTGCCGTCACCAGCTTTTCAAGCTCTCCTTTTATGGACTTTGCTTTTGCCTCTGTTGTTCGAATCTTCCCGTATAACACTAAAGACCCCATAAGACTTCTGAATAAAGCCTTTCTTTGATTAATGTTCCTCTTTAGTTTCTTACCAAAAATCCTTTTCCTCATAATATTAAACCCCGTTAGAAGTGTAAAAAATATCCCGCTTCAGAAAAAGAATTTTAAGAAAAAATTCTTTTTCTCAAACTTCTAACGGGGTAAAGTTGCGCGATTTTATAAACTGAGCGAAATTCCTCGCGCTCGCAAACTTTCCTCAATAATAGAAATAGATTTTGCGCCAAGATTGCGATATCCCATAAGATCCTTTTTAGGTGTGCTAAGCATGTCGCCGATTGTTTCAATTCCTGCATTTCTGAGCGAATTATAAATTCTGGTAGGAAGATCAAGCTCATCAATTGTCATGGTGAGAAGTTCTTCCGGGACTTGAGGTGTTAAGCCGGTAGCTTTGTCCGAAGATACCTGCTCGTTTGGTTCATAAATTTGGTGAAAGTAGGAAACTAGAATTGAGCTTGCCTGGTTGAGTACATCTTTTGGTCCAATTGTTCCATCTGTCCAGATTTCAAGAATTAGCTTATCAAAATTTGTTTGGCGGCCAACACGAGTCTGTTCGACTTTATAATTTACTCTTAAAACTGGGGAGAATATTGCATCTATGGGAATCGTCCCTATTGTTGAAATTCTTCTATCCTCAGCAAGTGAATATCCTGCTCCCCGCTCAACGGTCATTTCCATATTAATTTTTGATTTCTTGTCCGCGAGTGCTCCAAGGTAATGATTGGGGTCAACAATTTCAACCCCATCGCTAGTTTCAATTTGAGAAGCTTTAATTTCTCCGGGACCTTGCGCAGACAAGGTCATCTTGCCCTCGTCTTTTCCCTCGGCAAGTTTTACGCGAAGAGTTTTGATATTAAGAACAAGTTCAATTATGTCCTCTTTTAGACCGGGCAGAGAGGTGAATAAATGTCTGACTCCGTCAATTTTAACAGATGTAACAGCCGCGCCTTCAATAGATGTCAAAAGAACGCGACGTAGTGCCACGCCCAGGGTTTGACCAAAACCCGGCTCAAGAGGCTCGATCACAAATTTTGAATATCCCTTTTCCGCTGTCTCCTCAATTGTTTTGAAAGATAAATTCATAAAAAAAATATTTTACCACTACCTTGAGTAGAATTCAATAACGAGCTGGTAATTTATAGGGTTTGCAACATCGGCGCTAATTGGTTCTCTCAAGACCTTACCCTTAAAGTTCTCTCTTTCAAGATAGGAAGGGAGAGTTAAGTTCTCTATCCTCACTTTTATTTCATCCTTAATAAATTTCCCTGTAAGCGTAATCAAATCTCCGGGACGGGCTGCATAGGATGGAATATTGATTTTTTTTCCGTTCACGAAAACATGTCTGTGCGCTACCATTTGCCTTGCCTGGGCACGAGTTTTCCCAAAACCAAGCCTATAGATAATATTGTCAAGTCTCGTTTCAAGGTGTTCTACCAGGGCATCTTCTGTGTTTGCTTTTTTCTTTTGAGCTAAGATCACATATCTTCTAAATTGCTTCTCTGATAATCCGTAAATCCTTTTAAGCTTCTGTTTTTCGCGAAGTTGCGTTCCATATTCCGAGAGCTTTCTTGCCCTTCTTTTCCCATGAATACCCGGCGGAATATTAATTCTTCTATCAAGAGACCGAGAAGTTTTTTCTAAAATATTTACTCCTTCTCGTCTTGCCAATTTGTGTTTTGGACCCGTATATCTCATTAGACTCTCCTTTTCTTTTTCATTCTTGGACCATTGTGCGGAATTGGTGTTATATCCGCTATCATTGCAATTGAAAGCCCGGAGTTTCTGATTGCGCGGAGCGCTGCGTCTCGCCCAACTCCCGGCCCTTTTATGAAAACCTCAACTGCACGAATCCCCGTATCTCTCACTTTCTTAATTGCCTCTTCTACTGCTGAGGTTGCCGCAAATGGCGTGCTTTTGCGCGTTCCTTTAAATCCCATGTTGCCAGAGGAAGACCAAGCCACAGTATCGCCCTTCTCGTTTGTGACGGTAACAATGGTATTGTTAAAAGTTGTTGAAACATAAATCCTTCCTGTCTCAATTGAAATTGTTTTCTGTTTTGCTTTTTTTAACGCAGCTGTCGCTTTTTTAGCCATAATTTTCTTTACCCCTTTTTTTATTTCTTTTCCTCCTTACCTGATGTTTCAGGTACGATTAGCCCCATACGGGCTGCCGCTTCTTTCTTAATCGCACCTATTGTTACGCGCTTTCCGCGTTTTGTTCTGGCATTTGAGCGGGTCCGCTGACCCCTAACGGGAAGGTTTCTTGAGTGTCTTAACCCTCTATATGTACCTATCTCCTTGAGTCTTTTTATGTTAGATGCCAATTCTGCTCGAAGATCTCCTTCAATCTTATAAGTCTCGACAACTTTTTGGATTCTTGAAAGTTCTTCCTCGGAAAGATCTTTAAGTCTTTTTGATGGTTCAATAGTTGCTTTCTCAAGTATTTTTTTCACGTTTGACCTTCCTATGCCATATACATAGGTTAAAGCTATATCAATTCTCTTTTCTTCCGGTATATTTACTCCAACAACCCTCATAATGTTTTTCCCCATTTTGGCGAAGCAAAATGGGGGCCCCGATTTCTGTCGCAATATGGCTTTTTGCTGGGATTATTTCTCTCGGTAGGTAATCCTTCCTCGGTCCGGATCGTAAGGGGTCATTTCAACTCTTACTTTGTCGCCCGGCAGGATTTTTATAAAATGTATTCTCATTTTTCCCGACAGATGACACAAAACTACTTTTTCCCCTCCGGACCCGAGGCCCTCCGGGCCGGTGGCTCCCTCGATCTCGACCCTAAATAATGTGTTCGGCAATACCTCTTTTACAACTCCCGAGAACTCAATTGCACCCGCATGCACCATAAAATGCTCCAGTTATTTTAACAAAATTGGCCTCACAAAGCAAGCATGTCTCCCTTGAGACGAGTTAATAGTTCTGGGCCATTTTCTGTTATTAAAATTGTCCTCTCGAACAAGCCTGAGATGCTATTGTCAGCAGTTGAAATTGTCCAGCCATCGTTTCTATCATAGACTACTTCGTGGCCTCCCATATTGTATATTGCCTCGATTGCAAGCGTCTGGCCGGATGAAAGCGCTTGAGTTTGATCAATTGCCCCGGATAAATAGCCCGGTATCTCAGGCTTCTCATGAAGACTCTTGCCCACGCCGTGGCCTACTAAAGTGCGGACCACTGAATATCCGTTCCCTTCCACAACATCTTGAATAGCTTTGGAAATATGACCTACGCGATTCCCAAGTTTTGCCTGATTAATTCCTGCAAACAACGCCCTCTTCCCCACAGCCAGAAACTTATCAATTTTTTCATAGTTTTGAGTTTTGAGTTTTGAGTTTTGAGTTGAAACGCGAAGCGTTTCTGCCATATCCGTATGATACCCATTAAGAAAAACCCCGCAATCAATACCGACAACATCTCCTTCTTTTAGCACTTTTTTCGTAGGAATTCCGTGAACAACAACATCATTTGTTGATATACAAATTGTGTGCTTGTAAGAAGGGACTTTTTTAAATCCGGGTTCGGCGCCGTTATCGCGAATTAGTTTTTCCGCTAGCGTATCTATTTCTAGTTCTGAAATGCCCGGTTTTACGTATTGAATAAGAGTTTCAAGCACTTCTCCCAATATACCACCAGCACGTCGCATTGTCTTAATTTTTTTTGTGTCCATATCTACACCCCAAAAGGCGCTGCTTTTGGGGACCCCGTTATATCTTGAGGATTTTACAAATGTTTAGGTGGATTTCTTCTATGGGCCGTTCACCGTCAACTTCATGCAATATGCCTTTTTCGCGATAAAATTCGAGTACCGGTTCTGTAAACTTATGGAAAAGCTCAATTCTCCTTTTTAGAGCCTGTTCTGTTTCGTCTTCTCGTTCGTCATTACGAAGAGCGAGTCGTTTCAACGCTTCTTCATCGGAAACATTTATATGGATAACATAATCGATTCCGTTCTTGAAAAATTCGGCCTGGACTTTTGTTCTTGGAAATCCGTCTAGAATGTATCCTTTTTGGTATTCTGGTCGCGCCAAATATTGGCCTACTATCTCAAGAGTCTTATCATCCGGAATAAGATATCCCGAATTCACTGTTTCCTTTACGTAGCGGCCCAATGGGGTATGTTCCTTTGCTAATTCTCGAAATATATGTCCAGTGGAAAGATAAGGAACTCCAATTTTTTTGGACAACAAATTTCCTTGAGTAGATTTTCCCGAACCTTGTATTCCTATAAGAACTATCTTCATAAATCAGTATTCTACATACAGTATTCAGTTTGTTCGATACTCGATACTCAATACGCAATACTCTATACTATTGAGTAAACCTTTCATAACTTCTCTGGACCTGCTGCGCCTCAAGAATTTTAACCGTCTCAATAACCACAGACACAACTATTAGAATACTTGTTCCACCAACAAGAACCGCAGTTATGCCGGTCATTGCAAGAACTATGCTTGGAAGAATCGCAATAATGCCCAAGAAAATTGCGCCGGGAAGAGTAATTCTTGTTGTTACGTAATTAAGGAAAGATGACGTGGGCTTACCGGGTCTTATACCCGGAACAAAGCCTCCGTTCTTCTGAATTTCCTCAGAAATTTTTTGCGGATTGAAGATTACTGCCGTATAGAAGTATGTAAAACCCACAACAAGGGCAAAATAAACGGCATTATAGGGTATTCCGTTAGGATTGAATGAGGTGGCGAGAAATGTTCCAATCGAAGCAATGTTTTTACTTGCGCTTCCAACTAAGTAATTTGCGGCAAGGGATGGGAGAAGAACTATTGAAACCGCAAAGATTATTGGTATAACACCTGCCTGATTAATTCTCAAGGGCAAGTGAGTTGACTGCCCTCCATACATCCTTGACCCACGAACACGTTTAGCGTAATAAATAGGTATACGCCTTACTGATTCATTAACAAAAACAACCGCGGCAACTACCGATACGCCAAGGATCGCAAATATTCCAAGATTTAATATGTCTTGCTGATTAAGAGTTGAGATCATTTGGGCAGTTAAGACCGGTATCCTCCCAACAATGCCGGCAAGAATCAAAAGCGAGATACCGTTTCCAATCCCTTGCTCGGATATTAATTCCCCTAGCCACATCGCAAATATCGTACCCGCGGTCATTGTCAAAATAAAAGATAAAATATCAAGAGGGGAAAGATTTGTGATTATTTGCTGATTTCTAAGCAACGCGTACATGCCAAATGATTGAATAACGGCGAGGGGAATTGTTAAATATCTTGTATACTGGTTTATTTTTTGCCTGCCATATTCTCCTTCTTTCTGAAGCTCCTCAAGTTTAGGATAGACAATTGTCAGAAGCTGAAGAACTATTGAGGCGTAAATATAAGGTCCAAGACCAAGTGCTAAGATTGAGAAATTTGATAAGGTCCCGCCCGAAAAAATATCAAGCAAGCCTAACAATTGATTCTGAGCAAAAAGAGCTTTGAGCTGTGCAATGTTTACACCGGCAACCGGTACGTGAGCAAAAAATCTAAAAATTAGAAAAATAAAAAGTACAATCAGAATTTTTCGTCTTGTTTCGCGATCTCTTATGCTGTTTCGAAAAATTTTAACAATCGTGTTCATTCAACTGTCCCTCCTGCTTTTTCAATTTTTTTTCTGGCTCCTTTTGATACCGGAAGCTTTACTAAAAGAGGGATGGCAAGATCTCCGTTTGAAATGATTTTAACACCATACTTGCGAGCTACATCCTCCACTATGCCATATTTAATTAGAGTATCTACATCAACAGATGTCTTTTTCGGCAATTTATTTAGATTTGAAATGTTTATTGCCACTGGGCACGGTCTAAATACTTTATTCCTTCCCTTCCCTCGCAAGAACGGTAATCTTTTAACTAAGGGTAGGGCCCCACCTTCAAAAGCAAGAGGTATATTTCCTCTCGCTTTTTGACCTTTTGTTCCACGTCCTGCCGTCTTGCCCCGGCCAGAACCTCCCCCTCGGCCAACACGCCGCAAGCTCTTTTTAGTTGTTTTTGGTAAATTTGATAATTCCATATTTTTTGTTTTCCCTATTTTGGCGATGCAAAATGGGGGCCCCGATTATTTTGCTGCTAACTTTTGGAGGGCTTCAAAAGTTGCATAAACATTGCTTGCTTTATTGTCAGACCCCAATATTTTTGACGAAACATTTTTAATTCCAGCCGCCTCAACAACAGATCTGACAGCGCCTCCTGCAATAATTCCTGTACCTGCCGGTGCAGGTTTAAGAAGCACCTCGGCTGCACCTTTTTTAATCCTTATTGAGTAAGGTATAGTACCGTCTGTGATGGGAACATCAATCATTCTTTTTTTCGCGTATGTTACTGCTTTTATAATCGCCGATGAAACATCAGCAGACTTTCCAAGACCTACCCCTACTCTTCCATTTCTATTGCCAACAACTACCAAAGCGGTAAATCTCATTTTATTTCCGCCCTTAGTCTTCTTTGAGACCCGGTTTACCTGAACAACTTTTTCCTCAAGCTTTTCCTGATTTTGATTCAATATTTGATCTTCCATAACTTACATCTTAAATCTTAGATCTTACATCTAAAATACGAGACCTCCTTCTCTAGCACCCTCAGCGAGCGCTTTTATCCTTCCATGATACTTGTAACTTCCTTTATCAAATATGACTTTATCTATTTTTTTCTTTTTTGCTTTTTGAGCAAGAATCCGGCCGAGAATCGCAGCTTTTTCAGTTTTTTTTGCTTTATCAGTATCTATTTCTTTTTCACTTGCAAAGACGATTGACTTACCAGACTTGTCATCTATAATCTGGGCATAAATGTATTTATTCGAACGAAAAACTGTAAGTCTTGGCAGTCTTTTGTTTGCCAATATTTTCCTTCGAACTCTTTTTATCCTTCTCAATTTTCTCATTTTTTTGATTTTTTCTTCTTTTCTCATTTTGCTGCTCCAACTGTCTTTGCCGCTTTCCCCGCTTTTCTTCTTATATACTCTCCTACATATTTAATACCTTTTCCTTTATATGGCTCGGGCGGACGAACTGATCTTATTTTATTCGCAATGTCTCCTACTAATTGTTTATCTATTCCTGAGACTGTAATAATATTCTCATCAACCGAAAACTTAATTCCTTGCGGCGCCTTAATCCTTACGGGATTTACATATCCAACATTAAGTGTCAATTCTTCTCCTTCTGTGGACGCTCTATATCCAACTCCCGAGAGCTCAAGCTTCTTCTCAAACCCTGAGACTACACCATGCACCATGTTTGCAAGCAAAGCGCGGGAGAGCCCCCAAAATTTTTCAAGTTCATGACTCTCCTCTTCTTTTTTGAAAACAACCTCGTGATCTTTTATTGTCGCTTGAATTCCGTGAGGAATTTTTGTTTCAAGCGTGCCTTTTGGACCTGAAACGACAATTTTATCGTCCTCCGTTGAGACGGTAACTCCTTCTGTTATTTTTACTGGTTTTTTCCCTATATTAGACATACCTTAAAAAATTTGACATATTAGTTCTCCCCCAACGCCCTGTTTTTGCGCATCGCGGATTGTCATGACTCCTTTATTTGTTGTAACTATACCTACCGCATTTCTTTCTACCCTTGCCATTTTATTCTTGCCCACATAGTGATGAACTGAAGGTTTTGAAATTAATTTTATCTCTGAGATTGCAGGTACATTTTTTTTATATTTAAGGTCAATTTTGAGAAGTCTCCTGCTGTCCTCATCCTTTGCGGAAACTTTGTTGACAAATCCTTCTTTCTCAAGAATTTTAGCAATTGAAAAAACAGCGTTTGAATATGGATATTCTACCGTCTTCTTATAGGCTCTGCTTGCGTTTTTAAGTTTTATTAAAAAATCTCCAATTGTATACATATTTGCCTATTTGCTTTTGGCTTTTGGCTATTAGCTAATAGCTAACGGCCAATAGCTATTTACCAAGACGCCTTTTTGACTCCTGGAAGTTCTCCTTTCAGGGCATGTTCCCTAAAACAAATTCTGCACATGCCAAAAAATCTCAAATACCCGCGTGATCTTCCACAGATCCTGCAGATATTTTTCTTTCGAGTGCTGTATTTTGGCTTCTTGTATAAATTTTTTTGTATATTTGACTTCTTTGCCATATTATTTTTTGAATCGCATTCCCATTTCTTCAAGCAATACCCTTGCGCGCTCATTATCGCCCGCATTAGTTATAATTGTAACTTGAAGACTTCGTACACGATCTACTTTCCCAGAATCTATCTCGGGAAAAACCGTATTTTCCGTAAAGCCAATGCTTAAATTTCCGCGTCCATCAAAAGCATTTGGCGCTATTCCTGAAAAGTCCCTTACGCGCGGAAGGACTATTTTAACAATTTTCTCAAAAAAATCATACATTCGCGCTCCTCGCAAGGTCACGACCAGGCCTATTTCGTCGCCCTTTCTAAGTTTAAACGTTGCTACAGATACGCGTGCGCGCGCCACTTTTGGCTTCTGACCCGTAATCAATACCAAGTCTTCGGCCGCCTTCTCAAGATTTTTCTTATCTGCCAAAAAGTCCTTCGTGCTTTCATTCACGACAATTTTTACAAGTCGCGGAACGCCCATGGGATTCTTAACATTTAACCGCTCCGTTAACTTTTTAGTAATCTCTTTTTTAAATTGTTCTTTAAATTTACTCATATACTCCTAGTCACTAGTTGCTAGTTGCTAGTTCCTAGCTTAGCCTTGGCGCTGCTTATGTTTTGGATTATCACAGATCACATAAAGCTTGCCGTGCCTTCTAATAATTTTGCATTTTATACATCTTTTTTTAACTGAAGCTTGTACTTTCATCTTTTTCACCCCGTATTTTTTAGTCGATTGCTTTACTGCATTTTTTGCATATTCGAATTTTTTTCCCTTTTTCTATTTGAAAACCTATACGAGTCGGCTTTTTACACTTGGGACAGATTAGAGCAACATTTGATATAGGCAAAGGTTTAGTGATTGTAATAATTTCCGATTTTTGCCCGCCTTGCCGCGAGGCAGGATTCCTCGCTCTACTTTTAACATGCCTTTTATACTCATTAACCGAAAGGATAAGCACGCCTCGAGTTTTAGGAAAGATGCGCTCAACTTGACCTGTCTTTCCCTTATCTTTTCCGATTAGAACCTTGATTGTATCTCCTTTTCTTATTTTCATAATCATCAGTGTTAATCAGTTATAGATCCGCGAAAATCCACTGAAATCCGCCTTAGACAACATGGTTGGCTAAGGAGGCAATCTTGGCATATCCCAGATCCCTTATTTCATAAGCAATCGGTCCAAAAATTCTAGTACCGATTGGGGCTTTGCTTTGTTCATTTTCAACAATTACAGCCGCATTCTCAGAGAATCTAATATATGTCCCATCTCTGCGCTTAAACTCTTTTTTAGTTCTAACAAGCACTACTTTCACTTTATCCCCCTTTTTATACGTGGTATTTGGCAATACTTTTTTTACAACACAGCCCAATAGTCCGCCTAACTTTGCATGCTTTCTTTTTGAACCACCATATATTTGGATCACCATCAATTGTTTGACCCCGGTGTTATCTGCTACATTTAACATTGATCTATGCTGAACCATATTATTTAGCTATTAGCTTTTAGCGTTTGGCTATTAGCTAACTGCCAACAGCCAATAGCCAAGGGCTATTTTTTCTCCTCATTTAGCACCTCTACCACCTTAAAATGTTTATCACGAGACATTGGCCTTGCTTGCTCTATCTTCACAGACTGACCAGTGCCGACTTCAAAATTATTAGTGTCAGCCTTAATTTTTGTTGTTCTTTTAAGGATTTTCTTGTAAACTGGGTGTCGAACCAATCGCTCAATTTGAACAATCACAGTCTTCTGCATCTTGTTAGATACTACTTTTCCGATAAAAGTCTTTTTAGCCATAATTACATAGCCTCATCCCGCATTTGGCGGGACCGCGACTGCTCTCCTTCCTTAATAGATAATATTGTTAGTATTCTTGCTATGTCTTTTCTTTCGTTTCTTACTTGGTTTACATCTTTACTCTTTGCGCGCGAAAGATCAATTTTAAGCTTTCCGAGTTCCTCTCTTTTCTCTAAAAGAAGTCTCCTAAGCTCATCAGTTGTTTTCCCTTTTAAATCAACAAGTTCGTTCTTTTTCATATTTTAATTGCTTCTTTTTATAAATACGCTCGCAACCGGCAATTTATGTGAAGCAAGTCTTAGTGCTTCGCGAGCAACAACCTCAGGTATTCCTCCCATTTCAAAAAGCACTCTCCCTATCTTCACAGGCGCAACATATTCATAAATATCCCCTTTCCCTCCGCCCATACGGGTTTCGGGCGGCTTTTTTGTAACTGGCCTATCAGGGAAAATTCTAATCCAGATTCTTCCTCCTCTTTTCGTAAAGTGAGTAATAGCCTTTCGAGCCGCTTCTATCTGGCGGCTTGTCACATTACCTGAAGAGCTAGCTCTTAGACCAAACTCTCCAAAGGAGAGGCGGTTGCCGGAAAAAGCTATTTGCCCCTGTATTTTTGGCTTAAATTGTTTTCTGTATTTTGTTCTTTTAGGCGTTAACATAATTTCAGCTGTTAGCTTTTAGCGTTTGGCTATTAGCTAACTACCAACAGCCAACAGCTAGCTGTTACCGGTTGATCCATACTTTTACTCCTACATAACCGGACTTGGTTAGAGCCGGAACCTGTGCATAATCTATATCCTCTCTTATTGTTGAGAGAGAAACTTTTCCTGCCTGAAGCCGCTCGCGTCTTCCGATTTCTGCTCCTCCAATTCTTCCCGACAAAACAATTCGTACTCCTTTGGCGCCCTGTTGCATAACCTTCTCAACCGCCTGTTTCATTACCCTCTTATGAGGCATTCTTTTGACCAACTGCTCACAAATATTTGAAGCAACCAAGTATGCATTGAGATTGGCGTCTTTTATTGGTTCTACTTTAAGCTCTAATTTTTTGGCATTTTTATCAATTTTTGTTATTCCAAGCATTTGAACAATGTGTTTCTTCAATTCTTCAAGGCCAGTTCCGCCTCTTCCAATTACAATACCCGGCCTTGTTACGTAAATCGTAATTTTAATACTTGAGAGCGACCTCTCAATAACAACATCGCCGACACCGGCCGGCCGGAGCTTTTCAAATAGCGCTTTTCGGATTTTTATATCCTGAAGCACTGTTGATGAATAGCTTTTCTTGCTATAAAATCCGACGCTTTTAAAGCCTTGATGAATTCCTAATCTTAATGCAATCGGATTAACTTTATGCCCCATACTATTTGCTTCCCTCCCTTGCAACCGCTGTTTTATCACTGTTTTTTACAGTGCCTTCAGTTAATTTTTCAGTGTTTTCAGTGGTTGCAGGTTTTTTAGTTATTACCGAACTGTTATCCGTTAGAATCACTCGGATGTGGCTTGTTCGTCTTTTATACGGTCGAGTGCGACCGCGAGCGGCAAAATGATATCTTTTTAATCTCATTCCTTCTGTTACAATTATGTCTCGGATAGAAAGTGCTTCGCGATTTACTTTGAAATTATTAACCGCGTTTGCAATTGCCGAATCGATCGCTTTTTTTACTGGCATTGCGGCTCTTTTTGACATAAGAGATAGCGTTGATAGACTCTTGTTTAGGTTTTGCTTCTTGACCGAATCTACGATCAGCCTCACTTTACGAGGCGACATTTTTATATTTTTTGCTATTGCTATATATTCCATATTAAATTTAAATAGTTAAATAGTTACATGGTTGCATGGTTTTAAAGCTATGTAGCCATGCAGCCATTTTAACCATTTGCCCTATGTTTTGCTTATTTCTCGTGCTACGACTCTTCCGTGTCCACGGAAAATGCGAGTCGGCGAAAATTCACCTAAACGATGTCCAACCATATTCTCGACAACCTTAACGGTTATAAAATTCTTCCCATTGTGAACCAAGAAAGTATGTCCAACAAATTCCGGAGGAATCTGGCAGGCCCGTGCCCACGTTTTTATTGGCTCAATTGTACCTCCTGCAGCTTTTTGAACCTGAACTTTCTTCATCAATTTTGGATCGATAAACGGACCCTTCTTAAGTGATCTACTCATATTTTTTATATATTATTTATTGTTTATTATTTATTATTTGTTCGAACAATAATCTATAATCTATAATAAATAATCAATAATTTTACTTTCTCCTTTTTAAAATAAACTTATTTGAGTACTTCTTCTTCAATCGAGTCTTTCCAACCGCTTTTCTGCCTGCATATGTTTTTGGGTATTTCAAACCGATCCCGGAGCGTCCTTCTCCTCCTCCGTGAGGGTGGGATCTTGGATTCATGGCAACTCCGCGAACCGTTGGACGAATACCCATGTGGCGAGAGACTCCTGCTTTTCCAAGAACCCTATCTTTCCACTCAATTTTCCCAAGTTGTCCTATGGTTGCAAAATTACTCATCAAAATTTTTCTTATTTCGCCTGACGGCATCTTCACATGAGCATAGCTGTCTTCGTGTGCCATCACAAATGCCTGATCCCCCGCAGATCTTGCAATTTGACCTCCTCTGCCATGCGTCAATTCAATATTATGAATTGGCTGCCCGATTGGAATTTTTCCTAAAGGCATAGCATTTCCTACCCTTATATCAACGCTTTCTCCCGAAACAATTTTGTCTCCCATAGAAAGCCCAAGCGGTGCCAAAATATATCTTTTTTCTCCATCTTGGTATTGAACAAAGGCAAGATCAGCTGATCTGTTGGGATCATATTCAATCGAAGTCACGGTCCCGGGCACGTTAAACTTGTCTCGCTTAAAATCCACTACGCGCATAAACCTCTTATGGCGGCCGCCTTGATGACGAACAGCCACATGGCCCTGAGAATCCCTCCCTGACTGTTTTTTAAGTATTTTTTTTAACTTTCTTACCATAACTTATTTCTTCCCTTTCTTTTTTTTGTCGTCTGTCTGCTCTTCGAATATATCTATTTTTTGATCCTTCATAAGTTTAACTCTTGCTTTTTTATAAGATTGGTCGATTGTATGTTTTCCTTTTCTCGTAAAGCTGGTTTTCTTCCCTTTAGTAATCGCCGTATAAATGCGCAAAACTTTAACATTAAATAACTTTTCGATAGCATTTTTAATATCTGTTTTTGTTGCGTCCCGCCTCACTAAAAACGTATATTTATTGCTGTTTTTAGCCTCATTAAAAGATTTTTCGCTTACTATTGGTTTGATAATATAATCGGTTACATTCATAAATTATTTTTTATAAAATGATTTACAAGATTTGGAACTGCATCGCGAGCTAAAATAAGGTATTTATTAGCCAAAACTTCATATGTATTTATTGACTCTACGTTGCTAACGGTTATGCCACGGATATTTCTGGCTGCCCTTTTTGCTTCTCCTTTCGAAGCTGAAACAAACAGAACTTGGTTGTCCTTCTTTTCTTTATCTAAAAGTTTAAGGTTTTTGAAAAGTTGGGCAAGCTCGCGGGTTTTACCACTAACGCCTTCTAAATCAACTACAGAAACTTTTTGATCAAGAAGTTTTTGAGCTAAAGCGCTTGATAAAGCTTTTTTCTTCATCTGCTTTGATAATTTCAAAGAGAAACCTCGGACTCTTGGACCAAAGACAATTCCTCCGCCACGAAATATTGGCGCAGTGATAGACCCATGGCGAGCTCGTCCCGTCCCCTTTTGTCTATAAATTTTTCTGGTCGAACCGGTGACTTCTCCTCGTGTTTTTGTCGAAGCAGTCCCCTGTCTTTGATTAACAAGATAGACACGAACAGCCTGCGCCATTAATTTTTCATTTACATTTGCCCCAAAAATCTCCTTCGGAAGCTCAACGCTCCCTTTTCTCTTCCCGGTCAGATCGACCACAGGAACACTAAACTTTGAATCTTTCGAAGCCCCCTTCGCAGTTTTTAACCTCGATCTAATCGAAGTCGGCCTTTGAGCTGTAGTTTTGCTTGCCCCGCGAAGCCTTGGCGAAGCGGGGATTTTTTTAACTGGCATTACCTTCTCCTTCCTCTTGCTTTCCTGGCGAACTTTTTTCAGTGTTTTCAGCGGATTCCTCAGTGCCGTCAGTGGCTGCAGGTTTTCCTTCACTCGAATTTGCAACCGAAGCAACTGTGTCTTGCGCTGTTTCTACTTCCTCTGGTGTCTTGACAGCTTTTTCAGCTTCGGAAACATTATCTACTGCCGTCTGAACATCCGACTCTTCAGTTCCACCGCTGTCTCGCTCTCCTCGCACGGCTACTTCGCCCTCGCCGGAGCCAGGGCTCAGTCCGCCCCATAGTGGCTTAAATTTCTTATTCTTCCCTACTTTTGTAATGGTAACGATCGAACCTTTTACTCCAGGAATTAGGCCTCGAACGAAAATCGTATCATCCTTCACATCTAAAACCTCAAGGTTCTTGATAGTCACGCGCTCATTTCCCATTCTCCCTGCCATTCTTTTGCCTTTGTAAACTCTACCCGGAGTTGTTCCTGAACCGATTGCTCCCGGGGCCCTATGCCTGTCAGATTGCCCGTGAGTTTTGGGACCTCCATGAAATCCATGAAGCTTAACAACTCCTGCAAAACCTTTGCCCTTTGAAATTCCAGTAACATCAACTATGTCGCCGGGCTCGAAAACTTCTGAAACTAAAATCGCCGAACCTGGTGCAAGATTCGGCCCGCCTAGACTCGGCGAGGCTGGCGCTTCGTCTGCCCTTATTTCACGAAAAAAGCGAGGCATTTTTTTTAACCCCGCTTTTTTAATGTGTCCTGCCATTGGTTTGGTTGGGCGCTTCCAAGTTCCAAATCCAAGTTGAATTGAATTATATCCCTCGTGGTCGCCTGTCTTGACCTGTATCACGACATTTCCTGCCACGGAAATAATTGAGAGCGGAACGCGCGTCCCATCCTCTAAAAACCCTTGTGTTTGATCAATTTTCTTGCCAATTAAAGATTGCATAATTTATTAAAGACCCTTCGAGCACTAAAAAACGGCTCATTCGAGCCGTTCCTTCACGTCCCAGGGATTGACTCGGAAATCATGTAACTAGTGAGTTTATCAATAGTTTGGACATGCAAGTAAAGATTATATAATGTTTTGAACCCAAATGCAACACTTCCCGAGGCTACATCTTGATTTCGACATCGACGCCTGCAGGGAGATCTAAATGGATCAATGATTCGATGGTATTATCGGTGGGATTTAGGATATCAATTAACCTCTTGTGGGTTTTGAGCTCAAAGTGCTCACGAGCATCTTTATCTATAAAGGGGGATTTATTTACCGCAAGTACCATTCGCTTGGTTGGCAAAGGGATGGGACCGGCAACTTTTGCGCCTGTGCGAATAGCTGTATCAAGGATTTGCTGACATGTTGAGTCAATTATTCTTGAATCATATGACTTTAAACGTACTCTGATCCTTCCTTTCGTTGCCATAATAAACAAAAAACCTACTTCAACAGTAGGCTTTGCAATTAATGTTCGAACCGAATTGTAAAAAGTGCAATCAAGGTTATTTAGTAACCTTAGTAATTACGCCTGCGCCTACTGTCTTACCACCCTCGCGAATTGCAAATCTCATTCCTTCTTCAAGTGCGATTGGAACAATCAATGTTGCGTTCATCTTGGTATTGTCTCCTGGCATGACCATTTCAACGCCCTCCTGAAGTTTAATTTCGCCGGTTACGTCTGTGGTTCGAATATAAAATTGCGGGCGGTATCCTGTGAAGAACGGTGTGTGGCGTCCACCTTCTTCTTTTGTCAAAACATAAACCTCTGCTTCAAATTCTGTGTGTGGGGTAATTGAACCTGGTTTTGCAATAACTTGTCCTCTTTCAACGTCTTTCTTTTCAATTCCGCGAAGGAGAAGTCCGGCGTTATCCCCGGCTTGAGCCTCATCAAGGCTTTTTCTAAACATCTCAATCCCTGTGATAACCGTTGATTTTGTTGTTTTAATTCCAACAATCTCTATTGTGTCATTGACTTTTGTCTGTCCTCGTTCAACACGGCCTGTTACAACTATTCCACGGCCTTTAATTGAAAAAACATCCTCAACCGGCATTAAGAACGGTTTGTCGATATCGCGAGTTGGGGTTGGGATATATTCGTCAACCTTGTTCATAAGCTCCATGATTTGTGCCTCAGCCTCAGCGTCACCTTGAGTAGCCTTAAGAGCCGAACCTTTAATAATAGGCACATCAGCTCCCGGGTATTGGTACTTAGTCAAGAGTTCGCGAACTTCCATTTCAACAAGATCAATAAGCTCAGGATCTGAAACCATATCAACCTTATTAAGAAAAACCACAATTGCCGGAACTCCAACCTGGCGAGCAAGAAGAATGTGTTCTCTTGTTTGAGGCATTGGACCGTCTGCAGCTGAGACTACAAGAATTGCTCCGTCCATCTGAGCTGCTCCCGTAATCATGTTTTTGATGTAATCTGCGTGCCCAGGAGCATCAATATGAGCGTAGTGTCTTTTTTCTGTTTCGTATTCTTGGTGGGAAATGTTAATGGTGACTCCGCGGGCTTTTTCCTCAGGGGCATTATCAATATCTTCATATTTCTTGGCTTCGGCCATGCCTTTTTTGGCTAAAGCCATAGTAATAGCAGAGGTCAGTGTGGTTTTACCATGGTCTACGTGACCAATAGTTCCAATATTAATGTGTGGTTTTGTTCTTTCAAATTTTCCAGCCATATTATCGAATTTTGCAAATAAAAACACCCTCTGAATTTCAGGTGCGGAATAGATCATACAAAATTTTTACCTAATCGTCAAGTAGTAAAATACTAACTTGACTGCACCGAGAGAAGTCGAGAGGTTAAAACGGGAGTCGAATGGGTCAAGTATCAAATCAGCCGAAAGTGAAAGCGAAGATTTCGATATTGGGGGAAAATTCGAGCCTAAGTAAATACTCGCCACGATTTCCGGCAAGATCAATTAGATTGTAAAGTCTATCCGAATCAATCTTTACAACCCCACGCTCAGGGTCCGACCCTGAACCTAAACCATCGACGAGTTTTCCGTCGAGAAAAACCTTTACAGCCTCAACGTCTCCACCTACTGGTCTCATTACCAAAAATACTTTGCTTGCGGAAAATCGATATTCTAATACCGCATTCTGACCACTAGTCGAATATTCATCCATAATCTCCCAATCTCCGCCTAAAGTGAATGAATTTGTCGGAATATTCGAATGGGTTACAAGATCTTTATATGTTCCGTTATCGAGTCTGCCATTTGGAAAGTAAAATTTCATTCGCTGCGAACCAAGATAAGTTTCAGGCGAATTGCGAGCACGTGGCGTTTCATCCGGAAGGCCTGACATATCTTCCTTAATCTGCGAACCCGCTTCTTCAAGGAGCAGTCTAATTGCTTTTTCCGTCTCTTCATATTTCCCTTCCCCAAAATGGACATATCGAACAATCCCGTCCTTATCTATTAAGTACTTTGCCGGCCAATATCGATTATTAAAAGCATCCCACGTTTTATAATCATTGTCTTGAGGAACAGGGTAATTTATACCGTATTGTTTGATTGCGGCCTCAACGTTTTCTGTCTTCTTCTCAAATTCAAACTCTGGAGTATGCACTCCTATAACCACAAACCCCTTGTCTTTATATTTCTCATACCAAGAGGTAACATGCGGCAAAGTTCGGATGCAATTAATGCATGTGTACGTCCAGAAATCTATCAAAACTACTTTTCCGCGAAGTTCTGAAAGGGTTAAGGGCTTGTTCGAATTTAACCAATTCGAAATACCCGCAAGCTCCGGAGCCTGAAAATTTGCGTTAAATAAATCATTTTGTTTTTTGACCGGCATTGGACTAAAAGGTTTACCGACCATATCGTCGTCTTTTTTATCCTTTCGAATTAGATCTAATTGTTTTTTCACTACATCATTGCTTTCAAGATCCACCACAAACTTTGCATAAGCTGGAAACACATCAAGTAATTTTGCTTGAAGAACCTTATCGTAATTCGTTGCGATTAAAAGTGCTGTTAGGATTATAATAATTCCAAAGAATTTCTGAACAATGCCGGTATATTTATTAAATACTCGAGTTTTGCTCACTATTCTTTGTCCTCCCCAGGCGAAAATAAACAGAGGAATTCCTACACCTACAAGATAAACAATTGTCACTAAAACTATTTCAGAATTAACAGCTCTCGTTGCCGCAAGCGTTGCGATTGCCGCCAAAATTGGCCCAGCACATGGTGTCCAAACAACGCCTAATGAGAGACCGGTAATAAGGCCGTGTAGAAAATCAGGGTTTTGTTGGCCGGAAGCTTGGCCGAATCTTCCAGCGAATCGCGAGACCCATCCTTCAACAATTCGAGTCAATAGGGGGACAACCATTGCAACGCCCAAAAACAGAAGAACTGCGACGGCAATGTATCTTAATATACTTGGATCAAAGCGAAATACGCTTACAAGGTAAGAGATTGTGAGTGTCAGAATTCCGAAACTAATTAAAATCCCAATTGTTATTCCAAGGGGTCTTCTATGATCGCTGCCAAGAATCGAGGATGAAAGGATAATTGGTAAAAGCGGCCAAATGCAAGGAGCCGCAATTGTTACTAAACCCGAGAGAAACGCAAAAAGAAGCAGAACAATCATAAGTTAAAAATAGAAAATGGTTGTAAGAAGTAAGAAAATGGTAATAGAAATTAGATATTAGAAATTGGTGTTTTTATCTATTTTCTATTTTCAAATTTCCATTACTAATTTCCATTCTCTAATAACTATTTTCTAAAAAATTTTCATACTACTCGAGTTCTTTATTGACAGCTCCAATTAGGTCTTCTTTTGTCCACTGTTCATTTGAACGGGATACTTCGACGCCATTTTTAAGTATTACTTTTGTATGTTGATAAGGAATATTGAATTCTTGTGCCAAAGCTTTTTCATCTGAATCGGTATCCGAATCATTAAAGCTAACTCGAAAACCAACAATGTTTGGATCATTTAATTCATCGAAACCTGAATGTATCGCGGGTTCCTCAGCCCGGCAGACAGGGCACCAATTAGCATAAAAATCTAGCAGAATAATCTTGCCTTGTGATTTTGCCCTTTCGTAGTCAGCTTTATTAAATTCTAAAAAGGGCGAAACATTGCCTGCCAAAACATTCCCCTGGTATCCCTCAATTTTTCTTGAGGTCTCTAAAGATTTGTTTTGGCTTTTCAACTCATTTGATGTTCGATTCGAATTCAAAAGTAAGAAAGCACCTATCCCCCCAACTACAAAAACAGTTATTAAAATGAGTATTGTTTTATTCATAAGTGAGTAGTATTATTCTACATACTTAAACTATCACTTACAAGCAAGGTGGTGATAAATAATGATAAAAGGAATAGAGAGTGTATTATTAGGAAGCGCTAACGCTACTAAACTGGCAAAGTTCTATAGAGAGGTTGTAGGACTCGAACAAACCATGGAATTTGAATATGGGGAAGAAGGAGAAAAAGGCTACGAATTTGCATTAAAAGGAGGGTCAGGCTTTTATATAAACGATCATTCGAAAGTTAAGGGTAAAAATAAAAATCCTGAACGAATGATTATAAATTTTGAAGTTGACGACATTGAAAAAGAGGCAAAAAGGTTAAAAAGAGCAAAGGTCAAGGTTCAACAAGACATTTACCATATTGAGGGATATGGTCTTATTGCGACATTTGTTGATCCGGACGGCAACTTCTTCCAATTAGTCCAGGTCCGAGCCAGTAATTAATGGGGGGGCACCACGGAGCGGTTTTCCACTTGAAAGTGAATTGAACGCAAGCTTAGAATAAACTTTTGAATTAGAGGACTTTATATGCTTGCGTTCACTTAGCGAAGACTGGGGATAAAGATTGTATAACCACTTGAGGAAGCTGAGCGTCACTTTCAACGTGCGGAAACTGCGAAGTGGTAGGACCCCGAGCGAATTTAGCAAGTTAACACTTGCAAAATCGAAATTTAGTGCTATTATATTGGCAATGGAAGAGGAGCAAAAGGAAGAAGTTTTCCAAGCGCCACGTGAATTTGAGAGTCGCATTAATCGCCCAAGATCGAACACCAATCTTAAAAGGTACGCTACTATCATTATTTTAATTGTTGTTTTAGGGCTTGTAATTTTTGGAGTAACTAGGTTTTTTGGGGGAGCAAGTAAGACCGAACCCACCCCTACCCCGGCACCAACAATTGAAGCAATTCCAACCGAAGAACCGGCTCCAACAGAGGAACCGCAAACATCTCCAACCAAAAAACCCACAAACACGCCTACTCCAAAACCCACAGTCAATCCAATTGATAAAAGTACCGGTCTTGACAGAAGCAAGCTCTCGATACAAGTATTAAATGGAAGCGGGGCAGCGGGCGTAGGTAAAAAGGCATCGGATCTACTTGAAGGACTTGGATATAACGTTGTTCAAGTTGGAAACGCAGATAATTTTGATTACGCAAAAACTACAATTCAGATAAAAAGCGCGAGCTCGAAATTTTTAGATCTGATAAAAAAGGACCTCTCCTCAAATTATACTATTGGCACAACATCCGCTGATCTTTCGGAGTCAAACAGCGCCGATACAGTGGTCACAATCGGAAAAGAGTAGTCTATTGGATGATTTCAACCTCTACCTCTGGAACAAAATCGAATGTCTCCGCAAACTTATTTTGGATTAATTTAATAATTGATAGAACATCTGATGCTTTTGCGCTGCCAAGATTCACGATAAAATTGCAGTGCTTTGGAGACACAAGCGCATCTCCGACACGATATCCTGAGAGATCAAGTCTCTTTATTAAGTAACCCATGGCTACTTTGCCATGCCATTCTCTTATGATTTTCTCTTCAAGATCAGGATAGACCTCAAGAATTTTTTGAATATGGGCAGGATCGCTTATATTTTTAAATATACTGCCGCAGTTTGGGTACTCGAGGGGATGGCGAATTTTTCGATATTCAATATTGTTAAGGTAGGTTTGCCGCGCACGGTTTACGACCCCCTGATCTGCCGAAGTCAACCTAAATTGTGCGTTTATCACCCCAAGCTTCTTTTTTTTGACAATCGAATTTCTGTATGAGAATTGCAATTCAAATCGTCGCAAGACCTTAAATCTTGGTTTATTATTTATGATCTCAAAAACCTCCGCTTCCTTTACGCTATCTTTTATTTCACTACCAAAAGCCCCAACATTTCCGCGAATGGCAGCGCCTACCTGCCCGGGCAATCCTCCTGCCCACTCAAGGCCAACAAGGTTATGGTCAAATGCAAAATTTATGACATCATCCAATACTACCCCTGCATCAGCTTCTATAATATGTGGACGAATCAGGCGAATCGGATTTGAGCTTGGCAAAAAACGAATTACTGCCCCGGCAAAATACTCATCTTTAAATATCAAATTTGAACCTAAGCCCAAAAAAAAGAATTTTTTGATTTTCTCCTTTTTTAATAACTCGAATGCCTTCTTAATGTCTTCTTTACTTTCAACATCGATAAGATATCGTACTTTTCCTCCAATCTTGTACCAAAGTTCGTTTCGAATCTCAAAATCAGCATAAACCTTCATAACGCTCTGATTTTAACACAAATCCTTTATTCGAATACCAAAATTCTGTCAATAAGAAATTGGTATTTTTATTTTAACTATTTTCTATTTTCCATATTTCCATTACTAATTTCCATTTTCCAATAACTATTTTCTAAATATATATTGATATATTATTTAGAATTTAGGATTTAGTGCTTAGGATTTGTGCGAAGGGCTAGCGGGGTCTATTTTCGACAAAAAGGTAGACAAGAACAAAACCAATTGTTGCAAGACTTACACCAATAATTGCTGTTGCAATATCGTGCGCCGAGCCTTTTTCTCGCTTATTTTCTCGCAAATATTCAATTGCAAACCAAGCTGCGGCCGCCGGACATATAAGCGTTACGAGAGCGGCCTTAAGCATTGAGTACGGTTGTCCAACTACCGCGTTGAAAAGATCGCCTGAGCCAAGCATCAGGGAAACCACTCCCATCCAAAACAAAGCTACCGGTGTTAATAGAAGAATCTCAAGCAGCCAAAAAAGCTCCTGATTCCTCCTCATGCTTATCATACAACCAGTTTAGAACAAAAGTTTTCTGAATGTCAATGCCGTCTGTTTAGTTGCGAAATTTTATTGTTGTTTATTATAATTATCATATGAAATATAGTATTTGGACTATTCCGCCTGATCCGATTTATTATCAAATAAAAGCCACGATTGATCAATTATCTAAAAGGTATCAAGGACCCCAGTTTGACCCTCATATGACTTTATTGGGAGAAATAGAAGCAGATCTATCGGAACTGGAACAAAAGGTTAAAAAACTAGCTACAGGTTTAAGCAAACTGGAACTAAGTCTCGGACCGGTTTCTTTCAGTACAACATACTTTCAATCAGTTTTTGTAAGAATAAATTCAACTGCCAAACTGATGCAGTTAAATATTGACGCTAAAAAATTATTTGATATGGAGAACAACGTATTCATGCCCCATATGAGTTTGTTATATGGAGATCATGATATGCTTACTCGCGGAAAAGCAGCTTCCACCTTAATGATTCCTTCTACCTCATTTGTCATAGACAAGTTTCTAATAACTCAAACTACTGGTGCCCCTAGCGAATGGAAATATGTCGCAACCGTCCCTTTTGGAACGTAGCTGTTTTATTGGGAGGTTATGCGGCCCTTCTTAGGGTCTGAAATTACTGTAAATTTATTTTCGAATTTCTTTTTCGATTTTAATTCCCTGAGTAATACTTTCTCTTTGTTTTCAACTGATTCATCTTTTAATCGAAGCAGGATTACACCTGAATGAATTAATTTTTGTTTAAAAACTAGCTCGCCGAAATCTTTGTCAAGCGTAATAAGAATCCTCTGCTCTTTATTCGCTATATCTAGAATATCAGCATCAAGTCTACCCTGTGCAATTTCTTTAACGGCAACAATATCGAAACCTAAACTTTTTAAATACTTTGGGACTCGTATTCCGAGGTTTTCATCCGCTATAAACTTCATTCGAGGATTTATATCTGTGGCTTAGCGACCATTTTGGCAGCATAATCTACAGCTGTTCGAATATCAGCTTCTTTAAGTTGAGGAAAATCATCTATAATTTCATCCACAGTTAATTTTTGAGATAGAAGTCTCAATACTTGTTCAACAGTAATTCGCGTACCTTCGATAGTTGGTTTCCCAAGCATGATTTTTGGATCAGTAACTATCTTTGTCATGCCCTTATTTTACCACACTTTGGGAAATTTTACTGGGCGGTGATTCGGCGCTTCTTAAATTTCGCCATTTCGAACGCTGAGTGGATGAGAAGTTGAGTGAGTGCGTCAGGGGGCGGACTGAACAAAGTGAGGGAGCCCGGCTGCAAGGGCGAAGCCCGAAGACAGCGGTGGGTGCCGACACAAACTCAAACATTTAAAGCATGAGACGAGACATGGCGAGAGATTTTGGTACTTTTGGCGGCGCAAAAGTACAAAGAAAATTATTGGGCGGTGATGCGGCCGGTAAATGTACTTTTGGCGAGCATTGCCTGGACTATATTTTGAGGAACTTCTTCGTAGTGGCTTGGTTCAACATAGGGGATTGCCCGACCCTGGGTTAATGAGCGAAGGGTTGTTGCGTATCCAGAAAGCTCGGCTAGTGGAACATTTGCTAAGATTATTCGAACATTTCCACGCTCGCTTGATCCAACGATTTGTGCTCTTTTTGACGAGAGATCTCCAATTACAGTTCCCATAAATTCTTCCGGGGTTGTAACCTCAACTTTCATAATAGGCTCAAGTAATTTTAATTTTGCTTTTTTGGCGGCAGCCTGAAATGCCATGGAACCTGCGATCTTAAATGCTATGTCTGAAGAGTCGACTTCATGAAACGTTCCGTCATAAAGAGTTACCTTGATATCTGTGACCGGGTATCCGAGTAAAACTCCATTGTCCATAGCCTCCCGCGTTCCCTTTTCAACCGATGGAATAAATTCTTGGGGGATTGCTCCTCCTTTGATTGCGTTGACAAACTCAATTCCCTCACCTCGACCTAGAGGTTCGGCTCTTAAGAAACAGTGACCGTATTGACCGCGGCCTCCAGTTTGACGAATGTATTTTCCTTCACCTTGTCCTTCTTGTTCGATAGTTTCTTTGTAGGCAACCTGCGGTGCTCCTACATTTGCCTGAACTCCGAATTCCCGCTTCATTGTCTCAACTTTCACTTCAAGCTGGAGCTCTCCTACACCGGAAATAATGGTTTGTCCGGTCTCATGATCCGTTTTTACAGAAAATGTTGGATCCTCATCCATAAGTTTTTTCAAGGCAAGTCCAAGTTTTTCTTGATCGCTCTTTGTTTTTGGTTCAATAGCAAGCGATATAACCGGTTCTGGAAAGATTATCTTTTCAAGCAGAATTGGTTTTGATTCGTCACAAATCGTGTCTCCGGTTGAAGTGTCTTTTAGTCCAACAATGGCAACTATCTCTCCGGCAAACGCCTCTTTAACTTCCTCGCGATTGTTTGCGTGCATGAGTAAAAGTCGGCCGACACGCTCTTTTATCTCCTTGCTAGAATTGTATGCGTAAGAACCGGAGGCCATTTTCCCTGAATAAATTCGAACATATGTCAGTTTCCCAACGTGAGGATCAATTTGAACTTTAAAGGCAAACCCTGTAAATGATTCCTCTGGTGTTAACTGACGAATTTCCTCAGCATTTGTTTTTGGATTTACGCCTTTCACTTCTTTTAAATCAAGAGGTGATGGAAGATAATCAACAGCAGCATCAAGGAGTGGCTGAACTCCTTTATTTCTGAGTGAAGACCCGGCAAAAATAGGAACAACTTTATACGTAATAACAGCGGCTCGAAGAGCTGCTTTCAATTCGTCATTTGAGATTTCTTGTCCGTTAAGATATTTTTCGAGTAATTTATCATCTGTCTCAGCAATTTTTTCAACCAATTGCTCTCGATATTTCTTAATTGTTTCTTCCATCCCGGCCGGGATCTCATCTTTTACTTCAAACTTTGCGCCAAGCTCCTCGCCTGACCAAATATATGACTTTTGTTCAAGTAAATGATAAATTCCTTTGAAGTCTTGTTCGCGTCCAATTGGAAATCCTATAACAACAGGATTCGCACCCAATTTATCAATAATTGATTGGACTGTTTTCTCAAAGTCCGCACCAAGCTTATCCATTTTATTGATGAAGCAAATTCTTGGAACCTTATACTTATCCGCCTGTCTCCAAACAGTCTCAGATTGAGATTGAACTCCTTCCTCAGCGTCAAGGACAGTAACCGCTCCGTCAAGAACTCGAAGTGACCTTTCAACCTCGGCGGTAAAATCAACGTGGCCGGGCGTGTCAATGATGTTTATCCTGACATCTTTCCAAAATGTGGTTGTGGCAGCGGATACAATAGTGATTCCACGCTCGCGCTCCTGGTCCATCCAGTCCATAACCGCAGCGCCCTCATGAACCTCGCCGATTTTATAGGTTTTACCGGTGTAATAAAGAATTCTCTCTGTTGTGGTTGTCTTCCCGGCATCAATATGCGCAATAATTCCAATATTGCGAATCTTATCTAACGGTACATTTCTATCTTGTAAGGCCATAATTTTGGTCAAAAAAAATCTGCTGCCTTTCCAACAGATCAAGCTATTTTACCAAAAAAACACTCCTCCTGCAATCCTATGCTTGCCCTAAGTCCTATCGAACAGCTATAATCCGCCTATGGCTGTTGAAATGGTTACTTACCCCTTTGTTGCTGGTGAAAAAGGAATTCCATTTGCTCAATTGCTCGAGCTATCATTGGGAGGAAAGAAATCAGGCGAGTTCACTGCAGAATCTGGGAGAAGAATGGAGTATCTCTTTGATGACAGTTCCATTTCAATTACCGATCATGGTGATGAAACTTTTGTAATGGGAGCAGCCGTAGATGAAGGGGTTGCAGAGTTTGTATTAATTACTCGAAGACTTAATGACCGACAACGTCACCCGGATATGTTTGCAGCAGAATTTGTAGGATTTGCGTTAATGTATTTAGAAGAAATGAGAAAACACGTTACCTCCATAGTAGATATATGGGAACAACCTTCTGACAATTTCAAACAATTTTTCCAAACTTATAATATAAGCCATGATATTGTAGGCGCGGCAAGATCAACATGGCCTGGAAGAACCTATGCACGATTTGGGTTCGTTAACATCGAAGAAGCAGATGTTATACTTCCCCAAGATCCAATGGGACCAGTTTGGGCTACATTTTCAAAACCTACTCTCGTTCAGGGTAAAATGCTATAATCGTGCCTATGTTTGAAAAGCGTTTGAAAGTTCTTCAGAAAAGTTTAAATCCGAATAAGATTTATGGACTGCTTATTTCGGGTGCTGTAAATATTGCCTATTTAACCGGCTATTCGATTTTTTCAAGGCGAGAACGGGAGGCATATTTGTTTGTAGCCGAAACGAACATAATGCTATTTACTGACGGAAGATATATTGAGGGAGTTCGAACTAAATTGCCGAAAGGTGTTCGTGTATTTTTGCATACCGAACTATTCAAAAAGGTTAAGGCTTCGAGGGCAAAAAAAGTCGGTATCGAACACAACTTCACCGTAGCAGAGCTTAAAAAGTTTAGAAATAAAACCGGGAAGAAATTCGTTTTGGTCGAGCAAATTGTAGAAAACTTAAGAGCCGTGAAAGATCCTGAAGAAATAAAAAATATTAAAGCAGCTTGTCGATTAACGGATAAAACGTTCAAAGTAGTTCGAAAACTTATAAAAACAGGGGTAACCGAAAAAGAAATTGCATGGAAAATCGAGAAGTTTATAAAAGAGGATGGAGGCGAATTAGCGTTTGATCCAATCGTCGCATTTGGCCCAAACTCTGCGATTCCCCATCACAAGACTTCGAATAAAAAACTAACGAATAAAGATCAGTTCGTCCTTTTAGATTTTGGAGCAAAAGTAAATGGCTATTGTTCTGACATGACAAGAACTCTACTCACGAAAAGGGCATCGACTAAGGCTCGCAAAATGTACGAAAGTGTTCAAACAGCCCAACGTAAAGTAATCGAATGCATCAATAAAAAATGGTATGATCGATCATACCACCAAAGGTCCCCTATAAAAGCTCTCGAGGTGGCCAAAATTGCGAACGCTTACATTGTCTCGAACGGTTTCGAACAGATTCCTCACGGACTTGGGCATGGAGTCGGACTTGAAGTTCACGAGGAGCCTAGAATTTCACCAAAATCGAAAGGCAAACTTGTTCGAGATATGATCTTTACAATCGAACCCGGAATTTATACCCCCGGTTTTGGCGGCGTCCGAATAGAAGACGATTATTTATTATCGAACAAACTCGAAAGGCTCACGAAATCCCCCAAACAAATAATCGAAATTTAATCCCGGAGTTTACCAGCGGAAGTGAGCAAAAGCCTTATTTGCGTCGGCCATGCGGTGGGCGATGTCCCTTTTCCTTACTGCTTCTCCGAGATTTTGAGAGGCATCCTTAAGTTCTGCTGCAAGCTTTGATGCGAATGATTTGTGTTCTGCTGTTGGTCTTTTTGCTGCTGCTTCAAGAATCCAGCGGATTGCTAAAGCTACCCTTCTTGGACCGCGAACTTCTTGCGGAACCTGATATGCTGCCCCCCCAATCCTTCTTGCTTTAACTTCTTGCTTTGGACCTACAGTATCAATTGCCTGTTCAAAAATATTTACGGGGTCACCCTCTTTTTTAAGTAGCTCGAATGCATCATAAACAACTCTTTGAGCAACTGACTTCTTACCACTGCGCATTAAGCGATTTATGAATTTTGCCACTAAAACGTTCCCATAAATTGGGTCAGTTTGTGGTACTCTCCTTTTAAAATTTGCTCCTCCCCTTGCCATATTTTCTATGCTGCGGCTGCGCCAGGGCGCTTTGTGCCGTAACGGCTTCTTGAACTTCTACGGCCTTCAACTCCTGCAAGATCAAACTTGCCGCGAACCAAATGGTATTTTACTCCCGGCAAGTCCTTAACACGGCCGCCGCGAACCAGAACTATCCCGTGTTCTGCTAAATTGTGTCCAATGCCTTGAATATAGGCAGTAACTTCCTCTCTATTTGATAGTTTGATTCTTGCAACTTTTCGGAGAGCCGAATTCGGCTTTTTAGGCGTCATTGTACGAACCAAAGTTACTACTCCTCTTTTTTGAGGAGAAGGAACTTGAGTATAGCGCCTTATTTTGGCATTAAAGATAGTACGCAACCCCGTTGCTTTAACTTTTTTTGACTTTCGTGATCTACCTTTTCTTACTAACTGATTAAGTGTTGGCATAATTGACGTATTTTACCTCATTTTTCCCTAAATTACTAGCTATCTATCCTTAATTCCTCCGTTGTGCAGTATAGTTTGCAAATTGTCTAATTGACCTAATTCCTAATTTCTAAACAATTGGGAATTTTTTAAATTGGGGATTGATTAGGTTAATTAGTAATTAGGAATTAGAAATTGGCTTCGATTCCTGCTTTTGCTCAACGACGTCTCCTTCAATAAACTCTTCGCGGACAGGAATAAGACGTCCAACTATAACATTCTCCTTAAGCCCAACTAAATTATCCACGCGGCCTTCAAGAGCGGCTTCGGTTAATACCTGGGTTGTTTCCTGGAATGAAGCAGCAGACAGCCAGGAATCTGTAACGAGGGAAGCCTTTGTAATTCCAAGGACTATTTCTCGAGCAGATGCGGGTTCCCCTCCCTCAGAAATGACATTCGCATTCTCCTCTTCAAAGCGAAGTTTTGAAGCCAGATCTCCAGGCATTAAGGATGTGTCTCCCGGAGTCTCGATCATAACTTTATCTGACATTTTACGTACTATGGTCTCAAAATGTTTGTAGTGAATGGAAATTCCTTGAGACTCATAGACGCCTTGGATCTGCGAAATTAGGTACTGCTGAGCCGATCTGAGTCCCGAAATCTTAAGAACATCTCTTGGATCAAGATATCCTTCGCATAACTGTGTTCCTTGTGCAATAGTTTCTCCATCTGACACAAGAAGTGTTGCGGTCAAAGGTGCAAAATATTCTCTCTCGTCAACGATTTTTGCACGGGAATTTCGAATTCTAATTACATATCCATCTTCCACCTTGTTTACCTGAACTTTCCCTGAGATCTCAGCAATTGGCGCCAAGATCTTTGGCCGCCTTACTTCAAATAATTCCTCAACGCGAGGCAACCCTTGTGTTACGTCGGACATAACAACTCCTCCAAAATGTTTTACTCTCATTGTAAGCTGAGTCCCAGGTTCTCCAATGCTTTGTGCGGCAATAACACCAACCGGAGTTCCTTTATCTGCTCGTTTATAAGATGACAGATCCCAACCGTAGCATGTGGCGCAAACGCCATAACGCAGTTTACAATAAAGAGGAGAACGAACGGATATTTCGCCTATACTATCGTCTTTAATTATTTTATGGAGTACCTCATAGTCAATCTCAGAACCTTTTTTGGCTATTGTCTTCTTGTCTTTTTTGCTTGTCACATCACGCAAAGCCACGCGGCCGAGCAGCATACTTGTCATGTATGACTCGTCATCTCGTCTCTGAACAACAATCCCTTCATCAACCTGACAATTATCTTTCCGAATTATTACATCATGCGCAACGTCTACCAAGCGGCGGGTTAAATATCCGGCGTCTGCGGTTTTCAGTGCCGAATCTGTCAGTCCCTTTCTTGAACCGCGGGCAGAATTAACATATTCAAAGATCGAAAGTCCTTCTCGGAAATTAGATTTTATCGGAAGCTCAACGATTCGTCCCAAGGGATCATAAATCAATCCACGCATTGCTGCAAGCTGCTTGATCTGATCTTTACCTGCTCTCGCACCACCCGATTCCGCAATGATTCTAACAATATCGTTCTTATCAAACAACTCCCAGGTAAGATTTGCCATTTTATCTGTAATGTCAAGCCAAACGTTATTAGAAAGCCTTCGCTGCTCAAGATTTGTAATAAGACCGTTTTGGTACTCCTCATCTATCTCTTTAATTTTTTCTTCCGCCTCGGCAATTAATTCTTCTTTGTTAAGAAGCCTCTTTAAATCAAAAGTAGAAATAGATATTCCAGAAATTGTTGCAGCATAAAAACCGATCTCTTTAAGATTATCAATAAGATTTGCGACTTCAGAAGATGTAAGATTCACCATTGCTTGCGTTACGAGATTTTTAATCGTTGAGGCTTTTACTTCATAATTTATGAATTTCATTTCTTGCGGCAATTTCTCATTAAAAATTATTCTTCCTATTGTAGTTTCAATAACCTCGCCATTTATCTTTACTCTTATGGGCCCGCGAAGTGAAATTTTCTTAAGCGAAAAAGCAAGATAAGCTTCCTTTTCATCAGAAAAAATATGAAGATTGCCATCTTGCGGCCTAAGTCTCTCGTCAACGCTTGTCAGATAGAATGCTCCAAGCGCCATTTCCTTATTCGGAAGAGTGATAGGTGCGCCGTCCGCAGGTTTTAAAAGGTTGTGAGCCGGCATCATGAGGTTAATTGCTTCCTCTTGTGCGCGAGATGAGAGCGGTACGTGAATTGCCATCTGGTCTCCGTCAAAATCGGCATTGTACCCGGCGCAGACACAGGGATGAATCTTTATGGCAGATCCTTCAACAAGAACCGGATAAAATGCCTGCATGCCAAGTTTATGAAGAGTTGGGGCACGGTTTAAAAGCACGGGATGATTCTTTGTAATTTCCTCTAAAATATCGAAAATCTCAGGACTTCTTCTTTCTATAAATCTTTTTGCTGCTTTTACATTGGGCGTTGTTAAACCGCGCGAGATAACTTCACGAATTACAAACGGCTTAAACAATTCAAGCGCCATTTCTTTTGGAAGACCACATTGATTAAGTGTGAGCTCGGGACCAACAATGATGACAGAACGTCCCGAATAATCAACTCTCTTTCCAAGAAGATTCTTTCTAAATCTTCCCTGTTTGCCACGAAGAATATCTGAAAGAGACTTAAATTGTTTCTGGGTCTGAGACGTTCTGATGGAGGTATCTATAAGGTAATCAACAGACTCCTGCAACATTCTTTTTTCATTTCGAAGTATTATTTCGGGCGCGCCCAAAGATATGAGATGCTTAAGCCTATTATTCCTGTTGATAACGCGGCGATACAAATCATTAAGGTCCGATGTTGCAAATCTGCCGCCGTTTAGCTGGACCATGGGGCGAAGATCAGGCGGTAGAACCGGAAGAACTTCAAGAACTAAAGCGGTTGGCTTAAAACCTGCCGCATTCATAGACTCAATTAGATGCTGTCTCTTCATGAGTTTCAATTGCTTTTGGCTTGTGGATTTTGCTACCTCTTCCCGTAACTCTCCGATAAGTTTTGAAAAGTCTATTGATTCAATCGCATGGAGCACAGCCGAGGCCCCTGTTTCTACTTCAAAGAATAGGGGAATATCATATTCAATAAGTCTCACATACTCTTCTTCTGAGAGAACATTCCAAATCTTAAGCCCCTTGATAATTTCACTTACCCTCACAAATATCTCTTCTGTTCTTGCCACCTCGGTTTCGACTCTTTTTTCAAGAAGATTCTTTTTCTGCTTGTATGCGATATCTGTTTCCTCAAGAACAAGCTCTTTCTGCTCCTTCGAAAGACTCTTTTTTACATCCTTCACGCGCTCGCGCTCTTCTTTCTCTAGGGTTTTTAATTCCGAAGCCGCCTGATCTTTTAAGCTTTTTATTCGTTCTTCTTTAATTTTAGATATAGCTTTTTGTGCTTCCTTCCTCTTGTCTTCGTCCATTTTAATGACTAAATAAGAGGCAAAATATATTACCGATTCTAAATCTTTTTGAGGGATATCAAGGAGGGTAGAAAGCTTTGACGGACTTCCTTTTGAAAACCAGATGTGGACAACCGGTGAGGCAAGGGATATATGCCCCATTCGCTCACGCCTTACCCTCGAGTATGTAACCTCAACGCCACATCTATCACAAATTATTCCTTTGTATCTAATTCTTTTGTATTTTCCACAATAACATTCAAAGTCTCGAGTGGGACCAAAGATTCTTTCATCAAAAAGTCCGTCCTTCTCAGGTCTATATGTTCTATAGTTAATCGTCTCAGGTTTCGTGACCTCGCCATACGAATACTGTCTTATATTCTCAGGTTCTGCAACTAAGATTCTAAGACCTTTAAAGTCTGCAATATTTATTGCATCAAATTTTTTGTCCCTCCTAAGATTTTTATCGTCCATAATGTTTTTCCCCATTTTGGCAAGCAAAATGGGGGCCCCGATTTTTTACCCCTGCGGAATCTCTTCTTCTCCTAATGATCGAACGGCCTCAGATTCCGAGGTTACCTCAATGCCTGAGAGCTCCTTTTGAAGCTCTTTTGCCTCCTCTCTTATTTCTTCCTGACGTTCTGTCATCTCATCTTCTTTTTCTTCTACTATCACTGCCTGTTCAGGTATTATATTAAGAGACAGTGACTGTAATTCCCTAATTAAAACTTTAAACGATTCCGGAACTTTTGGAGTTGGAATATCAACAGACTTAATAATTGCTTCAAAAGCGCGAGCTCGTCCCGAAACATCATCGCTTTTTATTGTCAACATTTCCTGAAGTGAATATGCTGCCCGGTGTGCTTCAAGTGCCCATACTTCCATTTCTCCAAGACGCTGTCCTCCCATCTGAGCTTTCCCTCCGAGCGGCTGTTGAGTGACAAGAGAGTACGGGCCGGTTGACCGTGCGTGAGCTTTATCCTCAACCATGTGGATAAGTTTCATAATATATCCAATTCCAACGACTACATCATTCTCATATGGCTCCCCCGTCCTTGCATCATAAAGCTTCATCTTTCCATTAACCGGGAGCTTTGCTTTTTTCAAAAGATCTAGGTATTGTTCTTCGCTCATCTTCTCAAAAACCGGAAGCGCAATTTCCATATTTAGTTTTTTTGCCGCAAGGCCAAGATGTGCCTCAAGAAGCTGACCAAGATTCATACGACCCAAAACTGATATTGGGGAAATAATAATATCAACCGGCACCCCATCTTCAAGATATGGCATATCGGCCTCAGGAACTATTTTTGAAATAACCCCCTTATTCCCATGACGACCGGCAAGTTTATCTCCTACTACAACATGTCTGATTTGTGCAACTTCAATTTGGATTTTTCGTATTGTTCCGGGCTCAAGTTCATCTCCGCGGGCGCGATCAAGAATTTGAACATTTGTAACGATTCCATGCTCGCCGTGCGGCATTCGAAGAGAAGTGTCGCGGACTTCCCTTGCTTTTTCCCCAAAGATTGCACGGAGTAGTCTTTCCTCCGCAGTTAATTCCGTCTCGCCCTTTGGGGCAATTTTTCCAACCAAGATGTCTCCCGGCTTGACTTCTGACCCAACTACAACAATGCCGTCCTCATCAAGGTTTGCAAGGTCCTCCTCCGCAACATTTGGGATATCCCGCGTAGTCTCCTCAGGCCCAAGTTTCGTGTCAACAACCGTTGCTTCGTATTTTTCTATATGAACGGAGGTAAGAGAATCATCACGAACAAGTCTGTCTGAGATTACAATGGCATCCTCGTACCCAAGCCCGTCAAAAGACGCATAGGCAATAACCAAGTTTTTTCCCAAAGCCAATTCCCCATTTTTAGAAGCCGGTCCGTCTATTAAAATATCTCCTTTCTTAACGCGCTGACCGGAAACTACAACAGGTTTTTGATTGAATAAAGTATTGTTTGAAGTTCTCTTAAATTTATTTATCGTAAAAGTTTCTTCCTGACCACGACCTCTCCCTTTTAATATAACGCGATTTGCATCAATATAAGCTACTTGTCCATCAAATGGAGCCCTTATCACTCTTGACATAGCTTGCGATACGGTTGCCTCCATGCCTGTTCCAATGATCGGGCTCTCGCTTCGGACAAGAGGCACTGCCTGGCACTGCATATGAGTACCCATTAGTGCGCGATTTGCTTCGTCATGATCTATAAATGGAATAAGTGCGGCAGAGGTTCCCACAACCTGCCTTGGGATAACGTCAATAAATTCGATTTTCTCTTTTTCTACCTCAAGATACTCTCCATTATATCTTGCCGGAACAAGATCATCTAAAATATAGCCGCGAGGGTCAATTCTAATATCGGCATGCGTTACATAATGATCTGCCTCTTCTCCTGCGTCCATATAAACTATTTCGGAAGTAATTTTTGAAATCTCTTTTCTGCCCTTTTTTTCTTTTATAACCTTTTTATACGGCGCTTCAAGAAACCCGTAATCGTTTACTCTTGCATAAAGGGCAAGATATGTAACCAAACCAATATTGGGGCCCTCGGGGGATCTGACCGGGCAAATTCTTGAGTACTGGGAAGAGTTTATATCACGAATTGAGAAAGAGGCGCGTTCCCTTGATATTCCTCCCGTACCCATAACTGTTAAACGTCTTATGTTGTCGATCTCGGATAATGGATTTGTCTGGTCAAGAATTGCCGAGAGCTGTGAAGTTCTGAAAAATTCATTAATTGCCGCAATTATCGGATGGGCATTAATAAAGTGGGAGGGTAAATATTGCTCTTCGGTTGAGGCAAGGCTCATTTTTTCTTTAATAATTCGCTCGAGCCTAAGCGCCCCCACGCGAAAAGCTGTTGTTTGGACAAGTTCTCCAACCGACCGGATGCGCCTGTTTGCCAAATGATCTATATCGTCAATTTTCCCATTGCCTTGGGACAAACCAATAAGATAGGATGTAATCCCCAAAACATCATTAACCGTTAATGTATAGCTTTCTTGTGGGACAAAACTTGGAATTTGGGAAAGTTTTTTGTTTACCTTGTACCTTCCGACACGTGATAGGTCATATCTTCTTCTGTCAAAAAAGGAATCGCGGAAGTTTTGTCTAATTGTATCTATAACAACAGGCTCTCCCGGATTCATCTTCTTAAATATCTCAATTAAAGCGTCCGCTTCGCCTCGAGTATCGTCTTTTTCGATAGTGTTTTTTATGTAAGTTTCCGACATCTCTACTCCCTCCGGGGCGGAGCCTTCTCTTTCTGAGTCGGGAGACTCTCCGGGTCGGAGCCCTTTAAATCTTTCATAAATTTCTTCATTGCTTGGGATACCCAATGCTTTCAAGAAAACTGAAGCTAAAAACTTTTTTCGCCTATCAATTCGGACAACTATCATGTCTGTTCTTGTTGTTGAAAATTCAAGCCAAGATCCATGAACCGGCCTCATTTCTCCCGTATATAGAGTTTTCCCCGTTATCGGATCTTCAGTTGCTGTGAAGAATACTCCCGGAGAGCGAACAATTTGACTTACTATAACGCGATCTATTCCATTAATGATAAATGTTCCGCGATCTGTCATTTTTGGGATTTCCCCCAAGAAAACATTCTGAGAAACTTTCTTTCCTGTTTTTTTATTGATTAACGTTGCTTCAACCGTCAGAGGAGAAAAGTATGTTAAGCCTTTTGATATGGCTTGGGCTTCTGTGATTTTAGGTTCTGAGAGTTTGTAATCGCCAAGTGAAAGTTCCCAATTTTTCCCGGTAAAGTCTTCAATTGGCGAAATTTCGTCAATTACTTCACGAATTCCTTCACGAATAAACCAATCGTAAGAGTTCTTTTGAATCGATAAAAGCTCGAGCTTGGGCAGCGCTTTTTCAATCTTTCCCCAATATTGTCGGTCAACCCCAGATTTTTTGTCCGCCATCAGAAATAAATTCTAGAAGATGCTTGTTTTACGCAAAAAAAGAGGAAAGGTAAAAAAATACCTCCTCGCATTAACAAGGTTTTATCATTTATATACCTACCCCAAGGGTTTGTCAAGCCCCAAACTAAAAGCCAACAGCCAAAAGCTAATAGCTAAGTTAGAGGTACTTTTGAATGTTCTTCTGGTGTTCTTCGATAGTTTTAGCAGGATAAATTTTACCTCCCGAATGAATATAGAAGTAGTATGAATGAGATTGTGGGTTTTGCGCCGCTTTTATTGCTTCAATTCCTGGGTTTGCGATTGGACCCGGTGGAAGACCAGAGTATAGATAGGTGTTATATAAAGAATCGGCACTTTTGTAATCAGAAGATGTTATCTGCGGCCACCACTTATCGGGGGAACCTTTGACATACTGGATTGTTGCGTCTATATCAAGTGCCATCCCCCTTTTTAGTCGATTACTAATTACGCCCGCGATTAAAGGCTTTTCTTCATTTATTTTGGCCTCGCGCTCAATTAGAGAGGCAAGGATTATGGTTCTTGAAAGATTCTGATCGGTAAGCGTCAAGCCCGCCTCCTGAATCTTGTGGTTGAAATTGTTCTTCATGGTCGAGATAACCATATCAATATCCGCATCGCGAGGAATAAGATAAGTATCCGGGAAAAGATAACCTTCATTTTTGTTAAGTTCTTCTCTCCAGCTCTCGTCATAAGAAGGGATGTTCTTCTCAAGTACGTCGGCAATTTCTTCAGCTCTATACCCTTCGGGAATTGTTATCCAACGGTCCAGTTTTCCGTGGCCTAATTCGTCAATAACCGCGGCTAAGGTCATTGAGGAAGAAAGTCTATAGTCTCCTGCCTGAATTTTACGATCTTGTCCGTAGAGCTTTATATATAAAAAGAAAACCACCGGATCTTTTATTAAGCCTTCTCTCTTAAGAGAACTTCCTACTTCCCGAATTGACTCTCCTTTTTGAATTACGAATATCTTAGTTGATTTATCGGAAAGGTTTGCCGGCCGGTTGCCGATTGTCCAATAGGCAAACGTTCCTGCTGCTAAAAGGCCGAGGAGAATAAAAGCTATAAATAGTTTTCTCACGTAACTAAAACGTATTTTACCACAATCAGTCCACCCCCGAGGGGCGGACTGAATGAAGTGAGGGAGCCCGCCTGCAAGCGAAGTGAACAGGGGTGGAGAAAGCGGGGGTGAGTTCTTTATTTGATTTCAAATATAGGGAAGAGGTCTAGGGTGTCTTGAGCTTCACGAAGTTTGTATTTGCTATCACTATAAAGGCAGGCAAGCTCATCTCCCTTTTTAACTTCTTGACCTACTTTTTTGTGAAGAACTATTCCTGCGCGTTTATCTTCTGGTGCGCCAAGGATTCTTGCAATAGTTGTTATATTCTTGCTTATTACCTCACTGACCTTTCCGTTGAATCCCGCTTCAAGTGTAGAACAATATTTTCCGGGGGCAAGATCAGAAGACTTGATTTTAGAATTTCCCCCTTGTGCTTCTATAATTTCTAAAAGTTTCGTGTGGGCGCGTCCGTCTACCAAAATATCCTTTGCCCATTCCCTTGTGTTTTTGTAGTTCTTTTTATAGCCCAACTTAATTTTTGAAGGGGAGTTTAAAAGCACCAGTTCAAGAAGTTTTGCGGCCAAAGAAAGTGCCTGCTTCTCAAGTTCAATTGGCCTATCCTTTGTTTGCTCAAGCACTTTTAATGAATCGCGTGCCTCAAGCAAGGGCCCTATTCCATCTCCAGCCGGGCCATCAACTCTATGAATAAATGAATCTATCTTCATGTCAAATTTCTTTCCTAAGAATTGAAATTTTCTTTTTAAAATCTTCGCATCTTCAACTCTATGTATTTTTACCGATTTACCATATGGCAAATCTATTACGACATGGGTTGCGCCAAATGCCACTTTTTTTGCCATAACGGAAACAACTATTTTGTCATAGCTCTCAAACAAAATCGGCTCCTCTATTTTTATAATTTCATCATCTGCGGGGGCAATTTTAAAACTTCCTCCCCAGACAATACATGCGTTTGTTTTTTTTACAATTTTGTAAATTTTTTCTTTTGTGAAAGCAACGGGCGCAAGAACTTCCATTGCGTCTGCGGTTCCCGCAGGAGTGGTAATAGCCCGTGATGAACTTTTGGGTATTTTAAATCCGGCGGAAGCAATAATTGGAACGATTATCAATGTGACTCGGGTCCCAGGAACTCCGCCTATCGAATGCTTGTCAGCAACCAATCCGCGGAAGTGAAGCGTCTCGCCAGTCTCAACCATTGCGCGGGTGAGATAGTACAACTCCTCATCAGAAAAGCCTTCCGAATAGCCTGAAGCAACAAAATAAGTTGTCAAAACATCCCCAAGCCTATCTTTTGCAATCTCATCCATAACGGCATATATCTCTTTATATGAGAGCTTTTTGCCAAGCAATTTTTTTCTTATTGCCTCCAGCGCCAAATTCTTTTCATCCATAATTAGTTCTTAAGGTTCATAAGGTTCGTAAAGTTCTTAAAGTATAACTTTATAAACCTTAAAAACTTTATAAACTTTACAAACTTATTAGACTTCTTTGCCTAGTATCATTCGGATTACGTTTACCACAACCGCTCTTATGAATTTAATAACGTAGTAAATTATAATATTGACCCAGCGAATGACTGTTGGGCCAATCAATGTCAGGAAATTTTTGATCGTCGAAGATATTGATTTTAGTTTTTGATTTTTCAGATCCTGGTCAGTAAGACCAAAAGAGACTTCTTCCATATCTTTTCCCCGTTAATTTATTTGGCTTGCCGCGGTGTTTGAGATGATCGAATCAAGCGAAGCTCTAATCACTAATCTCTTCCAAGTAGTGCCGGGAGGCGTGCAGGTGACAAGAGTTATATAGGAATTGTCAAATGACTGGGAAAGAATGTTTGTATCCTCGGGATCGGTTATAACAATCGAAAAAATTTTATATTTATAATTAACACCCTGTACATTTATAAACACTTCGTCTCCGATTTCTAGCTTATGGGCGGTTGCGAAAATCGTTTTATAGTTTTTAGGATTAAAAAGTTGCGGCAGCGTTGAGTGACCAAAAATTACGGCAGTTCCTTTTTCTCCGGGTATTGACGTGCCAAGGTATTGGACAAGGTGTTTTTCAAGATCATAGTCTTGAGTTGAAACCTCTGCGTCTTTGATTTTCAATCGGGGAATTGAAATAAGATATGAATCAACCTTAATCTTTTGGCTTTCGTTATCAGGAGGAAGACTAGGATACCAATTTCTTGCGTCGGTAAAATCGGAAGTTAGAGACGTAATACCGGATACTACAAGGCTTCCCAAATCGCTATTTTTATTAACTACTAAATATTTGGGGATTGGAACTTCGATTTGTTTGGAGTGAGAAGCATTTGCCAAGAAAAATTGGTAGGAGAGGATCGGAAAGAAAAAATATAAAAAAAATGAAGCTCCAATAAGAACAAATCCTATTCCTGCAAGTTTTATAACTTTGCGAAAACCATGGAGTTGCCAGTGCCTTCCCGGCTGTAAAGCCGTGAAGGACCTTTGAGAATTATTCTTTTTGATATAGTAAGCAACCATTTATCCCGTTAGACTATTCAATACTCTTCTTCTATTAAAATATTTTTCCCCTGGTTAGGCAAGACAAGCGGCATAAATGGAAGATTATTTTTAAATGTTATAACAACTTCTGTTACGCCTGCTATGCTCTTTATTTGCTTCTCTGCCGCATCTTGAGTTTTTCCTTTTAACGACTCTGCCAGTTTTTCGCCTTCAATCTGCGGCGTATAAACTGCATTTACCTTAAGAAGAGCCTGGGCACTATTGTCTTTACCTATTTTTATGCTTGTTATCTCTACTTTTGAATCGCTCCCGACTAAAGCATACGTTCCTGGTATGTCCGGCCGTGATAAAGATTCAACAACGTTCTCTATGTCGCTCTTCTTATACCTGCCAATAGAGTATTTAATTTTTGCAGAGATCCCAACGGAACCTGCCTCTTCACCCTCTTTTTTTGTGTACTTTCTTTCTAAAACCTCGCTCGATAATGCCTTTGAAAGAATTTCTTGCTCGGAAGAAAGCGAACTTTGCGCTTTTTGAATTGCTTCGCGCTCAAGTTTCTCATTTACTTCCGAAAGTAATTCCTCAAGATCCTCTGAAGAAACAACCGTTGTTTCTTTTTTTGTTCCGCCAGAGATACTATCAGTGTTTTTACCAATAAACTGAGCTGAGGAAAACCCTTTAATTGTGAAGTTTGTGTTTGACGGGAGGTTATATTCTTTCCCAAAGGTACTTGCTATAACTTTGCCCTTTGCGCTTGACAGAGAGGTTGAGAAAGGACTTGTTGAGGCAATGTTAACTTCTTCGGTAAGCTCAAATTCTAAATCATTAGGGCCGATAATAATTGTCTCTTTAGAGAAAGTCTTTTTCTGCTCTGTTTTATTATAAAGCGTTATTTCTCCTTTAGCGCGGTCCCCTGTTTCTTTTTTCCCTGTTGAATTCTTCTGTTCCGAGCCGGTTATTGTTTCTTGCGCAACTTCGATGTTTATATTTGTACCTTCTGTCGAATCGCGAGAGAAAAGTACGTTTTGATTCTTATCAATGCTTTTTTTGTCTGACATAATTTTAATCTCTGCTCTTAAAACAAGGTTATAATAGATAAATGAAGCAAAAAAGGCTGAAAGTAAAACTCCAAAAAGCACAATTATTAACTTATATTTCAGCGGTCCAGGCAATCCTTTAGGAATTCTAAAATTTCGAATCGGAGAAAATATCAAATCAAGAGAAACGGGTATTTTAATTTTCGATGGTAAATCTTGTTCATCTTTCGGGATTTCTGCCGGAAGGTCTTCCCCTTCTTTAAAGTAGGAAATATTTGGCTCTTCCTCCTCTTTTTTCCCCGATTTTTTTGATACTTTTTTCAAATCCTCCGATTCTCCCTCATGTCTCTTCTCTCCTTTGTCCTCTTTATCTTCACCTTCTTTAATAAATCCAAAATCCTTGGCTTCTACATATTCTAAATCTTCCTTCAAGGCTTCCGCTTTCCCCGCCGTAACATCATGCAAAACTTCAAGTTCCATTTGTGTGGCGACACCATTTATAATCGCTTCATTCTCAAATCCGCGCTCAAGCATCATTACTTGGGGCAGATGAAGAAAAGGAATTTCGCGTGCCCATTGATGTGATAAAAATTCCTGCTGGACCGACGAGCCGTCTTTATAGTCAAGAAGAATTATTTTTGAAGGCAAAACATCAACTGATTGCACCTCTTGCAATAACTTTTCGGAGGTCTTAATAATGCTTTCTTCTATGTCACTTTGCTTTTCCTCAATTACCTTTCCGGCTCTGACAACATACAGCAATACTTTATTCTGAGTTACTTCAATAAATATTCCCGAGACCGGAGCGCCTTCTGTTTTCTGAAGGAAAGCTACAATTGCCTCTATTGAAACTATGTAGCCGATAGGGACAAGACCCAAATCTTTACATATTTTTTTAAGTTTATCCAGGTATTCTTGGAGTATCTTTCCCCCGCCGGGCCGGAGGCCCTCTGGGCCGGAGGCTTCACTAACCCAATAGTACGGAACGGAAAATATGGTTTTTTCAACTTCTGCGCCCTCGGGTAATTTTCCTTCTACAAAACTAATAACTTTATCTGCTGCCGACAATAATTCTTCCTCCGAGAGTTTACTTGTATCTTCTCCTGCATCGATTTCATTTGTGGATAAAATGAATAGCTTTGAATTGATTTCTTCAAAAAGAATTGCACCTACCTTGTCCGGTTTAATTAGGAGTGAAAGAAAAAAATTTTTCTGCTTATCTATAGTCTTTATAAAAGGCAACTGCATAAAATTAAAATAGCTAAAATAGCTAAATGGCTACATGTTTTGAACTATTTTGACTATTCTAGCTATTGTAACCATTTTGATTTATTCGACTTCTGCGTATATTCGTCTGTTGTTTTTACCAAGACTCTCCTCCTTTATTATTTTAAAACTTTTGATCTCGCCTGTAAAACGCACGTGAGGACCTCCACAGAACTCCACCGAATAGGCCTTATCCAAACCAGGTTCGGGACCCCCCACAAAATATACCTTCACCTTCTCCTGATACTTTTCATCAAATAATCCGATCGCCCCAATTTCTTTTGCCTTCGACAAGGGCATTATCTCAAAATGAACCGGAAGATTTTCTTTTATTCTTTGCCGAACTATTTCTTCTACCTTACGACGTTCCTCTTCTGTCAACTTCCTTTCAAAATTAAAATCGAAACGAACGCGTTCGCTTGTGATATTCGAACCTGTTTGATGAACTTGATTCCCCAATACGTCTCGAAGAGCTTGATGCATAAGGTGTGTAGCAGTATGACCTTTAATTGTTGCCTCCGAATGGTCAGCAAGGCCTCCGGCAAACTTTGTTTTTGCCCCGGCGCGAGAAATTTTTTGATGTTTTCCCATCAAACCAGCAAATTTTTGACGATCGAAAGTAAAACCTAAGCTTTCTATTTGAGTGGGCGAAAGACCATGCGACGTATATAATGAAAACGCATCCTCAGCTGAGATTTCGGTCGTTCCTTTTATCTCGTCCATTGATCCAGCTCGCTCTGAGCCTGTCGAAGGGTATTTCTTGCGGATAAATTTTTTTGCTTCCGATAATGTTCTTTTGTAAGTTTGTCCTTCTTCAAGAATAACGTTTTTAATTAACGCGAATTTCTCGACCAGATAGTCATCCGTATCTTTGTATTGATCAATAATTTTTTCAAGGACCGAATTGATATCCTCGCCGTTCAACAAATCAAAATTATCAAAACTTCTCCGCAGGAGTCTTCGCAATATGTACCCCTGTTCTTTATTAGAGGGTCGAACATTGTTTGCTATTATAAATACCGATGCGATCATGTGGTCGGCGACTACTCTCATTTCCTTTTGATTCAAAGCATAATTCTTGGCGGTTGTGTTTTCGATGGTCGTAATAATTGGCGCGAATAAAGAAGTTTGGAAAATATCCTGCTGGTTTTCAGTTGCTGCAATAAGTCTCTCAAGGCCTCCTCCAAAGTCAACATTTTTTTGCGGCAATTCTTCGAACCCATTTTTGGTTTTTTTGTATTGCATAAAAACAGAATTCGCAATCTCCAAAAATCTCCCGCATTGACAGTTTGGATGACAAGTTTTTCCGAATTTTTCATCGTGCGAAACATCAAATTGATAAAATACTTCTGTGTCCGGACCTCCCGGCTCGCCAACCGGCATATCTTTTGGTTCGCCGGCGCGAGACCACCAATTCTTATCAGCTCCATAAAAGAAAGTACGTTCGTCAGGATTTAAATTCACGGATTCGAACAATGTCCGCCATATTTTTTCTGATTCAATATCGCGTTTTATTTTTTCGAATCCATCGAACACAGTCACGTATAGTTTTGCAGGATTTATATTTAACTTTTTGGTTAAAAATTCAAAGAGCCATGGGATTTCTTCTTTTTTAAAATAATCGCCGAGCGACCAATTCCCCAACATTCTGAAAAATGTTGTATGCCGATTATCGCCTATTTCATCTATGTCTTGCGCGCGAAATGAATTCTGAACATTAACTAACCTTTTTCCTTGAGGGTGCGGTTCTCCCAAAAGATATGGAACGAGCGGCTGCATGCCGGAAGACGTAAATAACGTAGTTGGATCATTCTCAGGAACCAGAGGCGAATTTGAAATTCTAACATGCCCACGTTCTTCGAAAAATTTTATGTATTCATCAACGATTTGTCCTGCTTTCATACGCTCAACCATTATAGCCCTTCGGCAAACGTATTCGCAAGCACGAACAGGTTCGAATTATTTTTTATTTATAAACTTTCTGAGAGGGCAATCGTTGTGGCGACAAGTTGCAGGACAGTAGACTCGGCCGTAGTCGATCATTCTATAGGCAAATGCTGATATGCTGACACCTGGAGGGTGGATTAGCTTGCCACATACTCTTTACCTCATTTATTTAAACGCGACTATTCTAATGTTAAATGCTTGATTATCTCGAGTTTCTTACCATATTCAATTTGATCAAGAACAAATTTCTCGTAATGTTTTGCAGATTCAAACATTGACATAACCAGATCCCTCTTAGAAACGGTGCTGTTTTTTGAGGGGGCGATATATTCATGATACGAAGACCACTTATAATTGTTGAGGTCTGATTCGTTAATAATACTTGATACAACCGGGTTGAGGTGTATATACCGAGAGAGATGAATTAATTGTTCATCGCTTTCAACTAACACAGCTTTAAATATTCCTTCAAACATGGGGCCTATCCTCTCATGCTTAGTATTAAAATACCTTGTATAAGCGTTCGTAAAGTTTGCAATAAAAGTAGAGACCCCTTTGTCTACCTTTTGCTGGAGCATAAAATGAAAATGATTTGGCATAAGACAATAGGCTAAAATATCAACCTGTGTCTCGCTCTTATTAATCTCTCTTAACACATCATCTCTGAGACTTTTCGACAGTTGCAGAAATTTTGAATATCTTACGGGGGTTTCGAGATGTTTATAAAACTCTATTAACTCTTGTGCTCTTAAGTATTCCCGAAATCCCGTGAAGACGCTGCGTCTATCTATGCCGCGATTAAAGATATGATAGATGTATCCGTTGCTAAACACCAAGCGCCTATTGGTTGCCATATATAGAGTTTGCAGGAAAAAAGAAAGGGTGTCAAGCTAGTACACCTGGAGGGTGGATTAGCTTCCCACCTACTCTCGCTCTCGAGTCGAGTAACGAGTAATATATTTTCGAAGTGGGCAGTTTATATGTTTGCAGGAGGCGGGGCAATATTTGCGGCCATAGTCGATCATGCGAAATGTGAATTCCCGCCATTCTTTTTTTGGGAGAATCGACATAAGATCGCGTTCTATAATGTCGGGATTCGAACTTTTCGAGAGGCCGAACAACTGAGCAAGGCGACGAACATGTGTATCAACCGCAATTCCTTCGACCACACCATGAACCATTCCCAAAACAACATTTGCGGTTTTGCGTCCCACCCCAGGAAGCGCTGTCATTTCTTTCATCGAACGAGGAATTTCACCGTCGTATTTCTCCGAAATAACTTTTGCCCCCGCAATTATATTTTTTGCCTTCCCGCGATATAGGCCAATGCTTTTTATATACGGTTCGAGTTCTGATTGAGAGAGTTTCGAAAAGTCCTGCGCTGTCTTAAACTTAGCGAACAAGCGTGAAGTTACCTCGTTTACTTTTTTATCAGTCGTCTGCGCTGATAAAACAACCGCAACCAATAATTGAAAAGCTGTTTTATATTCTAATGCAGTCTTTGTGGTAGGAAAAAGTTTTTTTAATTCACGAGTAATCCTTAGCGCTTTAATCTTAGTATCCATTGAAGAAATTGGTTATGAGAAATTGGAAAATGGTATGGAAATTAGATATTGGAAATTGGCTCCTTAAAACTGTTTTCTATTTTCTACTTTCCATTACTAATTTCTGTTTTCTAATAACTATTTTCTAAGCCGATTTCCTGTTTCAAATTTATTTGCCGGTAATCTCTGCTGCCTTCGTTTTCTTGTTCATTCGCCGATGAGTTCGCCTAAAACTTTTGCGAGTTTTTTGTAATCATGGCGAATCATGCTTCTTTTCAGTACGTCTCCTTTTTGCGGATCTGCTTCTTTTCTTGAAAGAATAGGCGCCCGCACGACTTTCATATTCGGATATAGTCCGTCCAAATCGTCCATCACGGGAATTGAATGTTCATCTTCATATTTCCCAAGTGCTCCAGGAGGAAATTTCATATCATTATTTAATAAAACAGTGTTGATTCGCTCAACGGGCATATACTGCACAAGATCCTCAAAATACGTTGATGCGCGGTAATTGTAAGCCTCACCATATTTAGTCATCAAATTCATGATAAAAATAATCTGAGCTTTCGACCCAAGTAACGCATCAACAACACCACTAACTACTAGGTTTGCAATTGTATTTGTGTAAAAATCTCCCGGGCCCAAGATAATAGCATCGGCATTAAGTATTTCTTCCCGTGCCTTCTCAGTTATAGTTGCAGCAGGACGAGTAAAAAGCTTTTTTATCCTAAGTTTTCCGTCGTGCTCGGGTTCATCTATTTGATGTTCTCCTACAACCTCAAGTCCATTTTCGTATTGAGCGACAAGGCGGACATCTTCATGAGAAATTGGAAGAATTTTACCCTTTACTTTTAAAATTTCAGACGTCTGTTCGATTGCTTTTTCTTGTGATCCTGCAATATCAGCTACTGCTGCCAAAAAAAGATTCCCGAATGTCATTCCACTTATCCCCTGTCCCTTGTGATATCGATATAAAAAAAGCTCTCGCAAAAGAGAAGGTCTTGAAGAAAGTGCAACCATTGCAAGTCTTACACCAGAAGTCGGAAGCAAACCGAACTCGTCTCTTAGGACTTTATTCGATCCACCGTCGTCTACCATCGTAAGAAGCGCGGTGATCTCGTACGGCTTGTGACGAAGTGATAAAAGGACAGTATATGTCCCGGTTCCACCACCAATCACAACGACCTTTTTCATGGATAGAGGGTATTATACCAAAGACAAAGATAAATGGCTAAAATGGCTAGGATGGTTAAATAGTTAAAAGCCATGTAGCTATTCAGCTATTTTAACTATTTGCGCTTGATTCCGCGGAACAATCTTTTTTTGTGGCCATTGTCCGCCAGAGGCGGACCAGCCTTTGGCTGGCCATTTGATCTTGTCTCTGTTTGTGTTTCCGGCGGGGTTTCAACCTCCGTAATTTCCGAAGCAAGGTCCTCCGATTCCTCCTCAAGGCTCTCCTCTATGTCCGGTTCGGAATTTCCTTTTGTATTGCTTGCCCGCGTTCTCTCCTCAGCAAAATCCTCAAATAGTTCTAATCCTAAATTGGTTAATTCTCTAAGGATTAGTCTTCCGCGTTTTGTGGTTAAAAGAGTAGTAAGAAGAGCGCCAATTATAAGCCCCCATAAAAAAGCATTGCCCCCCCGACCCCGCTCGGGGTAAAAGCCGTGTTTGTCATGTTTATTCCCCATCTTTTGCCCGCCTCAAAATCTTTGAAATTGTCTTCAAAGATTTCGCGCTTAAAAGAAGGCCTGAAAAGAAGGACATGGGTTCTGAGACCGATTCTGTGATGCTTTCCGTATTTTCAAGAACACGGGTCGCGTGAGAAAGGGTTCTTCTTAGCTCTTTTAAAATAAAAAAGATTTGAACACCTAAAACAAGAAGGAGGAGGGTCAAAAGGACAATAACAACAAGTAGTACTGCCTGGACAGGATCAACCATGCTACTAAATTATCACGAAATAAGCTTAAAAGCAAGAATGAAGTTAGTATCTAAGATGTAAGATTTATGATTTAAGAAATTACTTACATCTTACAACTTAAAACTTATAACTTATTTAACCTTGATGTTGATCTCCTTGCGGGACTCTTTTCCGAATCGGTTTTTTGCGACAATTTCTATTTTCTTGTTGCCTGAGAAAACAAAAATTGATTTTTTAAAATCCCCAGAAAGTGTTACATAGGCCTCGTCTCCATCAATTAAGACAGTTGCGTACGGGTTAGTTTTACCCTCAACCTCAACAACATTTCCCGTAATTTCTTGTCCTGCCTGAGGTTTTGTGACCGAAAGCCGCGGAGAATAAATTATGGAGTTATATTGGAAAAATATGTATCCCAGTATTACAAAAATTACGGCTATGATCAGAAAACTGCGGGAATTTAAAAAAAAATTTTTGCCAAATTTATGTTGAGTTTTTCTAAATTCAGGCACTATTGGAATATTACGCGATGATTTATACTCTCTTCGAAACAAAGGCGCAATTGACGAATCATAAATACCCAGATATTTCGCGTAGTTTTTAACAAAACCCAACGCATAACTTCCCGAGGGAAGCTTTTGAAAATTACCTTCTTCGATTGCGGCAAGAAACTCTTTCTTTATTTTTGTATCGCTAGAAACAGTATCAAGATCCAACTCCTTTTCTTCTCTTTTTTGTCTTAATATATCGCTAACCTTCCTCATAAAAGACACATGGTTACATGGTTAAAATGGTTAGAATGGTTTTGAAACCATGCAGCCATGTAGCTATTTTAGCTATTTGTTATTGTTGGGCAAGGAATTGCTCGGGATCACGAATCAAAACGTCTCTTGGTTTTGAACCTTCTCCCGGACCAACAACTCCTGCTTCTTCAAGTTGCTCAAGAATTCGCGCCGCCCTATTAAAACCAATAGATAATCTTCTCTGAAGAAGTGATGAAGAGGCCCTGTCATGTGCGCAAACAATTCTTACCGCTTGTTCAAAAAGATCATCTCGGCCTCCGTCACTAGTCCTGCCAAATCCTCGCTTTAGATTAACTTGCTGTTCTACTACATCTCTCGTGTACTGGACCGGAATTCCGCGTGATTTAATAAAGTTTACAACGCGCTTTACATCCTGCTCTGACACAAAAGTCCCTTGAATTCTAGTTGGTTTTGCTTGATCAGGCGGAACGTAAAGCATATCTCCGCGACCTAAGAGTTTCTCGGCACCCGACTGATCAATAATAACTTTGCTGTCAACCATGGATGACACATTAAATGAAATTCTGCATGGAATATTAGCCTTAATTAAACCTGTTAAAACATCGACTGAAGGCCGCTGGGTTGACAAAACCAGATGAATACCGGTGGCACGTGCCATTTGCGCTAAGCGGGCAACCGTATCCTCAACTTCAACCGGGGCAAGAGACATCAAATCGGCAAGCTCGTCAATTAAGATTACGATATAAGGGAGTGCCTGAAATCCCGCAAGTTCATTATATGAATCAATGTTTTTAACTCCCGAGTCTTGAAACTGAACATATCGACGATCCATCTCTTTCATCGCCCATTTCAGAGCCGAAACTGCTTTTTCTACTTCAACAACAACGGGGGTTAAAAGGTGAGGAATTCCGGAATATGCCGTCAATTCTACCCTTTTTGGATCTATAAGTATAAGCTTAACTTCTGAAGGCGATGCTCGAAACAAAACTGTCGAGATTACTGCATTTATTAAAACTGACTTTCCGGAACCTGTTGTTCCTGCTATTAAAACATGCGGCATTCTCGCAATATCGGCAACAATAGTATTGCCCGAGACATCAAGACCTAACGGCACCGAAAGCTTTGATTTTGTCTTTTCCATCGGATCTGATGCTAGCATATTCTTAAGGGAGACGATCTCAAGAGATCTATTTGGAATTTCTATTCCTACTAGATTTCGTCCGGGAATTGGGGCCTCAATTCTTATTTGACCGGTTGGTGCTTCTGTTCGGAGTGCCAAGTCATTTGCAAGTGCCGTAATCTTTGAAAGCCTTGTACCTTGAGCAATCTCTAAGGCATATTGGGTAACAGAAGGCCCTATATTAACCTCGGAAACACGGCCTTTTATCCCAAAGGACTGAAGCGTCTCTTCAATTTTTCCTGCAATTTGCTTCACGTCTCCCGTATCGCGCCTTCCCGCATGCACCGAAAGAAGTGACAAGGGCGGATATTCCCACACTCCCATTTCAAGAGGCTTGTTTAAAACCAATTCGTCCGCCATTTCTTTCTTCCCGAGAGGTTTTGGCAGCTGCTTGGGAAGTTCTTCTCGAATAGGCTCTTTGAGCCCTTTAATTGTGATCTGCTGCATATCAGATACGCCAGGCTGTTTTTTAGACTTAAACAAAGGTGCAAGCTTCTTGCCTACAAGAAATGTACCTTTAATTGAGGACGTGACCACCTCAAAAACCTGAGAAAGAGAAAGATTCAAAAATACAACCAGCCCAACTAAAATAGCCGCAATAAAGAATATGATAGAAAGCGCGGTTCCGAAAATAGAAACTGCCACCTCAAAAATTTGTTGCCCGGCAAAACCTGATTGAAAGAACCCTGATAGCGCAATAGACAAAAGTACAAATCCAAAAAAAACATTTGCCCGGGTGAATGAGGACCTTATCCGAGTCAGGAGCAGACCGAATAAAATTATGTTCACGGGAATAAGGAATGAAAGCCATCCAAAATATGAAGTTAAATAAAGGTTTATGTCAGAAAGTATTTCGTTACTTTGCGTATAGGAAGCAAATAAAACTGCGCTCGCGGCAATCGAGAGAATCGAAAAAAGAGTATAAATTGTGGTTTTTCTAAGCCTTAATTTGAAAATATGCCTTCTCTTATAATGCCGTCTTGCCATACTAAGATTATACAACAAACTTGGGGCATTGGGGTTAAGGTTGGGCTGCCGGTATGGGCATGGTTTGAGTCTTAGGTCAAATTTACCGAACACCACACCCTCTTACCATACAAGCTGCCCCAACCATACCCTTTGACCCAAACTAGTATTTCGCTAGATTTCCAATACTACGGGGACGACCAGGGGCTCGCGGCGGTCTTGGAATAAAAGTTCTTCGGCACGCTGCTGGAGAGTTCTTCTGTAAAACAGCCAGTTTGTAACCGGCTCGCGCCTTCCTGAAAAAGCTTTATTTAAACTGTCTGAAAGTTTTTTCAAGAATACTTCCTTAGCGGGGAAGGTCATTCCTCGCATAATTGCGTCCGGATTCCCCATTAGCTGCCCTGTCTGGGAATCAATCTCAACAATTACGATTATTACTCCCTCCTCTGCTATTTTTTGCCTATCCATAACAACATATTTCTCGACAGTTTCGCCAGATATTTGATCAACAAAGACATGGGGAAGAATTATTTGCTTTCCAAATCTTGCTCCACTTTGGGAAAAAATAACCTCTCGAGAGTTATCCGCAAAAAGTATCCTGTCGTCTGCGTATCCCATCTCTCGAGCCAATTCCCGATAGGCAATCATCTGGCGATAAGTTCCTCCAATTGGCAGAACGAATTTTGGATTAGTTAACGAAAGTAGTAGTTTTAAATCATTCTGGGAACCATGCCCTGAAACATGAAATTCGTCGGTAATCTCAGAGTATACGACCTTTGCTTCTTTTTTTGAAATTGTATCAATTAGGCTGTGGATGCTTGCTTCATTGCCAGGGATAGGATCTGCAGAAAAAATAACCGCATCCCCTTTTTGAATTCTAATATCCTTGTCTTGATCTTCCGCGATTCGGACGAGTGCCGATTCAATCTGAGCTTGGCTACCTGCTACAAGCAGTAGGACTTGATTGGGGGGAACTCGTCTTACATCCTGAGGTCTTATTTCTGACTTCATGGGTAAATCCAAATATTTTAATTTTCTCCCAACATCACGAGACTTCAAAAATGACCTTCCCATAAAACAAACTTTTCTTCCGTACTTTCTTGCAATCTCAATTGCCTGATTCATTCTTGAGATATTGGACGAGTAGGTTGTTATAAACACTTTCCCGCGAGTCTTCCTAACCTCATCATCAAAACTCTCACTTATAGAAAGTTCCGATTTTGAATGTCCGGGTCGCTCTGCTCCTAAGCAGTCTGAGAGAGTACACAAAATCCCTTCCTCTCCCCATTTTGCAATTTTTCTAATTTCGCTCGCGCGGCCGTCAACCGGCGTAAAGTCGAATTTGTAATCGCTCCCATGATAAAAATTCCCAACGGGAGTCCTAATTAATAAATTCGCAGCGTCAATTATTGAATGCGTAACACGGGCAAAAGAAACAGAAAATGATCCAAGTTTTACCGTATCGTCAAAACGAACGGTCTGGACAGTATTCTTCTCCCCAAATTCTGCGAGTTTCTCATTGGCAAGTGCGGCAGTTAATGTTGAGGCATAAATTGGAAAGCTAGGAAGGAGCGGTAAAATAAAGGGCAAGGCTCCAATATGATCCTCATGCCCGTGCGTAAGAATCATTCCAACAATTTTTTTAGCTTGCCCTGAGCTTGTCGAAGGGTTCGTGCCTTTCAGATACGAAACATTTGGGATAACCAAATCAACTCCGGGCATTGATTCGTCAACAAACCCTATCCCGCAATCAACGAGAAGTATTTCATTTCCGAATTGATAGACGGACATATTTTTTGTAACATCCCCAACCCCCCCCAAAGAAATAAAAGATAAACTATCCATAATATTTTGCCATTAGCCATTGGCTGTTAGCTATTAGCTAAACGCCAAGCGCCAAAAGCTAAACTTTACCATTGCGACACGAACTCTTTGACATTTTGCGCCGTTAGATGAAAGGTTTGACTAAAAGGCAATTTGCCCAGCAACATATAATATACAACTTTTCTGACTAATCCCTGCAAATTTCTTTCAAGTCCTCTTATTCCCGGATCATAACCTAAAGGCCTCACAATTGTCTCCCAAACATTATCATCAATTACGAGATCTTTTTCTGTCATGCCCGATTCTTTTAGAATTTTTGGGAACATATAATTTTTGGCAATAGTAATTTTTTCCTGATCCGTATATGAGGGCATCTGAATAATTTCAAGTCTGTCAATTACGGCAGTTGAAATGTCCTTGGTATTATTCGAAGTAACAATGAATAAAACGTTCGATAAATCAACTGGATAATCAATAAAATGATCAACAAAAGCCTTGTTCTGAACAGGATCCAAAAGCTCAACCAGTACTCCCATTATGTCTGCGCGGGCCTCAGACGATACTCGGTCGATTTCATCAAAAAGAAGTACCGGATTATTTGTTCCGGCCCGCCTTAATGCTTTTACCACAAGTCCAGGCTCGGCATCCGGAAATAGCCTTGTTTTTCCCCGAAGCTGCGCCGGTGAACCCATACCTCCAAAAGGAATACGCTCGATTTTGCGACCAATAGCATCGGCAATTGAGTAGGCAATGGTTGTTTTTCCAACGCCCACCAAACCAACTAATGAAATTATTGGCGCGCGAGCAAATTGCTCTGCGGTATTTAAACCTCGCTTGTTTTTTAAAATCATGATTGATAAATATTCCTCTATTTTTTCTTTTACTTCACCGAGTCCGTAGTGAGTTGAATCTAAAGTCGAGCGCGCATGGGCCAAATCCAAAATATCTTGCGAATTCTTGTTCCATGGTAGATTAACGATCCACTCAATATAGCGCCCGATCGAATCATATTCCATGAAGAAACCGGTATCATTTTTTATGAGTTTTAAGCGGTTAAGCATTGCAGTTGCCTTATCATGAAGATCTTGCGGCATGGATGCGGCATTAATTGAATCTTCAAGCTTTTTCAATTGATCATCGACGCTAAAATCCCCGCCTGAAGATTTACTGTTTTGATCAACAGACGAACTATCCACGGGCTTGCCCTGAATATCATCGAAGACAGGAGCCCCGTCAAGGCGGGGTGATGAAGGGTCCATACAAAAAGTATAACACTAAAATTTTAGGGCGGACAAGACCCTGCCTGCCGGCAGGCAGGTTATCTTCGGGTACGGGTCCCTCCTGGACGGAGGGAATCAAACGGCGCGGGACCGCTAGGTCTTGAACCGCGTCTAAATGGTCTTCCGCCTGGTCTGAATGGTCTTGCGCCTTCTCGCTTGCCCTGCCTGCCCTGAGTTTCGAAGGGAGTCCTATCGAAGGATCTCGGACCTCCGAAGCTCCTTCTTGGCGGTCTTTCGCCTCGTTCGAATCTTTCTTCACGAGGTCGAAATGTTCGGCTCCCACCGCTGTCTCGCTCCTCTCGCAGCCGGTCTCCCTCGCCAAAGGCTCGGTCCGACCCCTCAGGACTGCCTTCAGGTCTTGCCGGTCTTTCGCCGAACAACATTGAAAGATTAATCCTCCCTACGTCATCAATTTCTTTTACGTTTACCTTAACTTTTTGACCTATCTCAACAACATCATGCGGATCTTTAACGTACTCAGGTGCCATTTCTGACACATGTACCAACCCTTCTTTGCCCGGAACTATTTCAACAAATGCCCCAAAATTAACAATTCTTTTAACCGTTCCTTCAAAAACCTCTCCTTTTTGAAGTTCCCGCGTGATTAGGTCCACCCAATGAGCAGCCTTCTCAACCGCCTCCTCATCCAATGAGGAAATAGACACGGTCCCATCCTCCTCAACATCTACAGTTGCGCCAGTTTGAGTCGAGATGTTTCGAATAGTCTTGCCCCCTGATCCTATGACATCCCCTATTTTTTCAGGATTAATTTGAATGGTCTTAATCTTTGGAGCAAATTTTGAAACATCTTTTCTTGACTCAGGAATAACGGAAAGCATCTTATCAAGAACTTCAAGTCTTGCCTTACGCGCCACCACTAAAGTTTCTGAGATCATTTGTTCTGTTAATCCTTCAATTTTTACATCAAGCTGTATTGCCGTGATTCCTTTCTCTGTCCCCGCAACTTTAAAGTCCATGTCTCCTGAAAAATCCTCAAGACCAATAATGTCAGTGAGTAAAGCATATTTCTCACCAGAGGTCATTAGTCCTACCGCGATACCTGCAACCGGCGCAACTAAAGGAACACCTGCGTCCATCAGGGATAATGTGGAGCCGCAAACTGCAGCCTGAGATGTTGAACCATTTGAAGACATAATTTCAGATACCACACGGATTGCATATGGAAATGTCGAGACAGGCGGTATAACAGGTTCAAGCGCGCGTTCGGCAAGCGCTCCGTGCCCAACCTCACGTCTGTTAGGCGATCCAAGCCTTCCCACCTCGCCAACCGAGTATGGGGGAAAGGAGTAATGGTGCATATATCGCTTAGTTTCTTCCCCTTCCGGCCCTTCAATAAGCTGCTCCAAAGAAGAGGGACCCAGTGTCGCAACTGTTAAAGATTGAGTTTCGCCCCTTGAAAAAATTGCCGAACCGTGTGTTCTTGGCAAAACGCCAACTGCGGCTGTTACCGGGCGAATCTCATCAAGTTTCCTTCCGTCCGGTCTTTTTCCTTCGGAAAGAATCATGTCTCGAACAGCCTTTTTGAATACGTAATCTACGGCTTCGGCAATTTTTTCGCGGGGCTCAATAGTTTCTTTTTCAAGCTCCTCAATTTCGTCAATAATTTCATCAAAAACCCCGGCAACTTCGCGAGTTATACCCTCCGAAATAATTTTTTGCATACGGTCTTTGTAAGACTTCTCAATTAGAAGTCTTGCTTCCTCCGCTTTCTCATCTTTTGGAAGTTCTATCTTTTTCTCCCCAACCTCTTCAGCCCATTGTTCAATTAAGTCAACAATTTTATTGTTCCACTCTCCTGCCATTTTAATACCCTGCTCAACCAAATCCTCTCTTATTTGTTTTGCTCCTGCCTCAAGCATAACTGTTCGGTCGCGCCGGGACGAAACAATAAGATCGAGCTCCAATAGCTCCTCCTCTGATGCTGTCGGATTCACAATGAATTCCTGCTGTTCACCTTTTGATACTAATCCTATCCTTGTTGCTCCGATCGGTCCCCCCCACGGAATTTTTGATATCGCCAGCGCTGCCACGGTAGTGTTTACTGCCAATATATCGGGTTTATTCTCCTGATCCACAGACAATACGGTTATAACTACCTGAACATCCTTTTTAAGTTCTTTTGGGAAAAGCGGGCGAATTGAACGGTCAATCATTCGTGCCGTTAGAATTGCTTCATCAGACGGCCTTCCTTCACGCTTTACCCAACGGCTCCCCTTTATTCTTCCTCCAGCATAAAGCCTTTCTACATACTCAACACTGAGAGGAAAATATCCTAAAGTTGAATCTTCACGACCCATTACAACGGTTGCAACCACCATTGTATCTCCCATCCTGCCCAAAACCGAAGCCGTTGCTTGTTGTGCAAGTACGCCGGTTTCAAGTGTTAAGGTTGTTCCGTTAATTTGAAGCGTTTTTGACGATCTTTTCATTAATTTTTTTCGGGACTTTTGTGGCTCTTTTTAGATTTAGTTTTTGTATTTACTATGATCTAAGATCTAAAATCTATGATCTATGATCTATCTACGCGGCCATTCCTACTTTCTTTGCAATTCCTTCTCCCCGATCTTTATCCATTCTGATTAAGAAGTTAAATAATCTTCTTCTTTTTGACAGCATGTTAAGGAGTCCGCGCCTTGAATGAGTATCTTTTTGATGGAGCTTCAAATGTTCTGTAAGTTTTTGAACTTGCTGAGTCAAAAGTGCAATTTGAACCTCGGGACTTCCTGTATCGCCCTTAACTGTTGCAAACTCGGAAATTATTTTTTTCTTTTCATCAGCATTCAAAGCCATATTTCGAAGCGTTTAGTAGCTAGCGTTTAGCGTTCAGTTTTTATTTAAACTAGACCCTAGACGCTCCTTACTAGACGCTGAGTTTGTATTTTACCAAAATCAAATCCAAAATTCAATCAGAAATTGGTTGTTAGATATTGGAAAATAGTAATGGAAATTAGAAATTGGAAATTTGTTTTTTTTGTTTAACTATTTTCTATTCTCCCTGCCTGCCGGCAGGCAGGCATTTTCTATTACTAATTTCTATTTTCTTATAACTATTATCTTGGGTTAGTTGCCTTTTCGGGAGCCTTTGAAGACTTTAGGAAGAAACCAATCTTCCGGAATTTCGCCGGTTCCAGTACCTTCAACACTCTCAACTTGCTCAATATTTTTAGTGCTCGCGAATGGATCTTGGGCAGTTTGAGGTCTTCCTGCCTGCGGACGATTTTGTCTAAAATCAGATCTGCCGGCACCTCTTGTCTGAAGGAAATGCGATTCTTGGGGGAAGTTTCTTTCGCGCTCCTCACGTCTTTCGCCTTTTTCTTTTCTCCTTGCTCCGTTCTGAAGTAAAAATCCTGCCATTTCAAATGCAAACGGACTTGTCGCGGGAAGAGTGAAATTGCGGGTCGCGTAGGTTATACCATCCATTAAATTCTGGAACGAATCAATATCATGGCCAAGATTAAGCTCAGTTATAAGCTCTGTTACAATTTCAGATAATGAAGAAAAGGAAGGATCAATAATTACAACGTCTCCCTGCATTGCATTCAAGGGATTTCGATCAATATGAATACTTTTAACACTTTTAAGATCCAAAAGTCCCAGAAGCTCAGATTCATCTATTACTCCTAAAGTTATCACAAGAGAAGGAGCCGAGCCTTTTCTTATATATTGAATTTCGCTTTCATTGAATGTGATTCCTGAAGTTTCGGCGAACAAATTAACGTTAAGTCTTGTGTCTTCAATATTGTATGAGACTTTTTCTATCTCGCCCTCCCGATATGGAACCGAGATTGTTAAGATCTTTATGTTACCGGCAAAAGTCTTTGAAATTTTGTCAACCCCAACCAGGCTTGAAACCTCGACTGTCGGTTCTTTTTTTGAAACAATTTGAACATTCTTGCCGTTTGATGAGAGAGAAAGATACAGACCGAGCGCTGCGGCCACCGTATCAATATTTTGATTTTCCGAAACTATAATACCGATACTTTCGGAAGAATCAATAAGCTCCCGAATTTTCTCTTTTTGGTTTGTAATTAATGAACTACCCATATCTCTTAAGATTAAAAGAATAAAAGACTAAAGTAATCAGTCAAAATCTTAATCACTAATTCCTTTAGTCCTAACTTCCTACGTCTTGCTATAGGCTATTATAGCATCGTCTTTTGCAAAGTCAACTTCAGGCCTTATCATTATGCCGCATTCGTCATTCTTTGAGGCCAATTTTATGTCTTCTTTCCCTTTTTTTATTGATATTATCGAAGCCTCTCCTAGCACTTTTTCACCACGAGCTATCCTTATTTTATCTCCGACAGCAAGCCTCCCAAAAGTTACTTTTGTACCTAAAATTGGACCAGTTGTTCCTAAAAACGAGGCAAGAATTGTTCCTCTACCTAATTCTTTTTCCTGTTCCTTTGTACCTACTGCAACAATTAATTGCGAAAGCTCGTCAAGCAGTTCATAGATAACTCGATAGGACTTGTTAAAAACATGTTCGCTCTCTGCCAAAAACTTTGCGTCGGAATTTATACCTACGTTAAATCCGATAATTAATGCGGAAAAATCTTTGGCTAGCAACACGTCTGAAACCGCTACGTCTCCCTGACCTTCATAAATCACCTTAATTTTTGACCCCGATCCAATCGGGGTTGAGGGAAGGGAATTTTTGATCGCTTCCATCTCTGCGCTTGTTTCCGTCTTTAAAACGATCGGCACAAAATCCTGATCACGGGATTTTAAAAACTCGCGAATATCTACCGGGGTTTTAGCAACCGGCTTAAGGGTTTCTTCCCGAACTTGAGGCTCAATTTGCTTGTTTGAAATAACTGTACCCGATGGCAGAACCTCCGATAAGCCAAGAAGCTCGACCGCGTCACCTGGAGCGGCTTCTTTGACGTTTTTACCAAATGTGTCAATAATCGCTCTGACTTTTCCGATTTCACGCCCATGTGCAAATATTTTATCGGCGATTCTTAAAGTTCCGGATTTTACGACAATTGTAGCGACGACCCCTCTTTTTTTATCAAGCTTTGCGTCAACAGCAACGCTTTCAAAATCCGCATTTTCATCTTTTTTTATTCCTGAAAGATCATAAACCAGTACTATTAAATCCAGCAGATCGCCAATTTTCTCGCCGGTTTTTGCAGATACCCCAATATATGGAACATTTCCACCCAGGCCTTCAAGCAAAATTCCTTCCTTCACGATCCCTTGCTTAACCCGTTCAATATTTGCGGTCTCAAGATCAATTTTTGTGAAAACTACAATGTAAGGGAGCTTTGCCTCAATTATTTTCTCTATTGACTCTTTTGTCTGGGGTTTTATCCCATCGTCTGCCGCGATCACAAGAAGCGCTATGTCCGCGGCATTTACACCTTGCGAGCGCATGTTTGAGAAGGCCTCATGGCCAGGAGTGTCGATAAAAGTGATTTTGCGAAGTTTGCCCTCGTGTTTTATTTCGATTTGTGAGGCGCCTATCTTTTGCGTAATTCCGCCATGCTCTTTTGCTGCAATCTGAGTTTCACGAATTTTATCCAATAGGCTCGTTTTGCCGTGATCAACGTGACCTAATACAGAAACGACCGGGGCAAATTCATTTGCTTGCCCTGAGTCCGATTGAAGGGTTTGATTTTTGTTTTTTTTATCCATATTATTTTTTTAGAATCCGAACCTTTCATGTTATTCACTTTTCCCCTGTTCGGAATCATCTTCTTTTGTTTTTGTCTTCTTGGATTTTCTAGTCTTAGGAGTTTCGTTTTTTGTCTTTTTGTCCTCAGTGGGCTCCTCAGCTTGCCCCGAATCCTGTATTGTCATAGATTCGTCTCCTTCAACTTCAATATTATATTCACTCAATTTCGATGCCAAACGAACATTCTGTCCCTCTCGGCCAATGATTAGCGGCAATTCTTCACGAGGCGCGCGCACTCTTGCGGTTTTTGTTTCTTCATCAATTTCAACTGTAAGATTTTTTGCAGGAGAAAGCGCGTTGGTTATAAACTTCAGAGGATCAGGATTCCACTGAATCACATCAATCTTCTCTAGGCCGTCCAAAGCATCGATTACTGCCTGAATACGAACACCTTTTTGCCCAACGCATGACCCAACCGGATCAATACCTGACTGCTCCGAATAAACTGCAATTTTTGCTCGATTTCCCGGCTCGCGAACAACTTTTTTGATGGTAACTGCGCCAGAATTGACCTCCGGCACCTCGCGTCGGAGTAACCCTTCAATTAGCCTCGGATCGGATCTTGATACCATGATCTCCCGCCTCTCCTCATCTATTTCCTTAATATATACCGACATCTTTTTATTAAGAAAGTATTGTTCGTTTAGGATTTTATCAGCCGGCGAAATAACGGCCTCTGCTTTTCCAATATCAACAACAATCGCAGGGCCTATAAATCGCAGGATCATTCCATTTACAACCGTCCCAATTCTCTTTGAATACTCATCGATTATTGCATCCTTCTCACGCTCGCGAATTTTCTGAAGCAATACTTGTTTTGCGGTTTGGGCTGCAATTCTTCCAAATCCGGGGGGCGTAACATCCTTTCCTTCTTTTAAAATCTTTGTCTCGCCCGTGTTTTCATTCAATTCAACCGAATATTTTTCGAGGTCTTCGTCCGGGACAACATTATCCTTTCTATAGGCAGCCAAAATTGCGCCCTTCATTGTTTCAAGCACAATAGAAGGATCGACGCCTCGTTCCGAGGCTATTTGATTTAAAGCTAACGCAAATTCCGATCTTTGTACAACTGCCATATTTTTAGTATTAAGTACTAAGTATTATGTATTAAGTATAAAAAAGGTGGTTCCAAGACCACCTCTTTAAACTCAAAACCGCCCTAATTTTAACAGAACCCAAACAATAGGTCAACTTACAGAAATCCCCCGGAAAGTAAAAGTATTACCCTATAATATTTGATTCTTTATCCTGTTTTGGATATAATCCACTGTTACTGTCAGCACGTTCAATAGTTCTCAAAAGAACTGAAAAGCTTGCTGATTTTAAATACAATATATTTGTCTTTAAGCGCCAAAACTAAAATTGCTTAAGTTTAAATCGCTTAAAGTTGCTCTTTGACAATTTGACTGTGGAATCTTCTTGAACTTCGCTCAAAAGCTAGAGCGAATCTTGCCTACGGCACTCTCGTCCTGACAGAAATCGGGATCGGATTGCCTTAGGCAAATAAAAAACAAGGAGAAAGATTAAAAATGGATAGCAAATTAAGGAGAAGCAGAATCGCATTAAGTATGAACTTAGGTCCTTGATCGAAGATTTCTTCGAACAAAAGACCCTAGCTTTCGGCAAAAGCCGAAGAGAAAGGAGAGGACGGGATGAAGCACATAGCTAAAGCCGTTGCTTTAGCAGTTCTGGCTCTTTTAGCGCCCCACGTAGTCTTTGCCGACTACATCACAGACGCAGCGCAGGCTTTAAAGAATGCGCCCGTCTACGTGGCTCCCGGCACCGAAGGGACTGACAAAGACACAGCCGGCAAATTGCAGGAAAGGCTCAACAAAGACGACAACATCGTCTTGGTTATGCTACCGGCTGCGGCAGAATCAAGTCTTGGAGCGGATATCACCACAATTGCAAGTCGCCTGTCCGAAGAGCTGGGAAACCGGCGAATCATCGGACTTGCGGTAGGCAACAATGTGGTAGGATATGCGCCAACTCTACCTGCAGGAGTTGCTGCCGATCAAATGAGGCGCGCAAGAAGCGTCTCTAACGATCCGGTGACGACACTGGGCACGTTCGTGCAGAACATGCACATCTGGCAGAGGGAGAATCCCCAATTAAACCCTCCGCCGCTCGATTCACCTGAGAAAGGAGGTCTGTCGTGGTTCGTATGGCTAGGCATTGCTGTCGTCATTGTGCTCGTCGTCATCGCAGTTCTTGCGGTTGTCGCCAGCCAGGAAACAGAGTCTAGCACGGAAAAAACGCGCTTCAGAGCACCCGACCAAGTCAAGGAACTGCTCGCGAAAATCGTAAGAGAACGCTGGCAGATCAAAGACTCGGAGCTCAAAGATGCGCTCTACCAGCTGTGTGTGGATATCGAGAGATACTTCTCCTCAAGTAGTAAGGATAAGAAGAGGGATTCCCTTTTCTTTAGAGACCGCTTGAATGAGGTCGCTCAAGTCCTGGCTAAGTATGCCGATGTCCAGGACAATCCGCGCTACTACACCAATTGGGGCGAAGAGCTACAGAGGGGAAAGGAGTCAATCACCGACTTCTCCGAGTACGTCCTGGAGTCGATCAGGCGCGGCAGTGCCGAAGATCTTTTTGACTTCAGGGTTAACACCAACATTCTGCAGGCCCAGCGATATCGCTGACCACAAGCTAAAGGAGTACCGACATGACTCAACAGCCGACCCAACCCACCATCGTAGTGTCCCCGCAGTTTGCGGCCACCATTCCGGCGGAGCCCCGACCGACTTCGCAAGTAACAGAGCTTTCTGCTCTGTCTGTTAGCCCTCAGAAGCGAGAACTGCTCGTTTGCCGGCAATTACTGGAAGGCGACACTCTCGTCAGGGCACAGGCAGAAGCTACGGATGTCCTACCGAAGATGTTGTCCAACACTCAAGTGTTGGCGGTCTTCGGAAACGATGCGCTCGAGTCAATCAACCGGTTAAACGACCGGATGCTTAGCGAGCGCCACCCTATCGACATTCCGGAGCTGAGTGACGCCATGAGGGATCTTTCCCGGCGTATGCGCGGTATTGGCCGCAGGTACGACCCCAGCGACCCCAAAGCACTCGAGAAGTACAAGAAGGCTAAGGGCCGCTTCCTGGGCATCTTCCGTCTCGGCAGGACATTCCTCGAGGAGTTCCTCGACGATATCCGCGGACTCGAGGAGCAGTGCGACTGGGTCATCGAAAAACTCGATGGCAAACAGGAGCAGCTGCTCAGGAATGTAGCCTACTACGACGAGTTCTATAAGCTCAATGAGCAGGAGATCAACAAGCTGATCTACAAGATCGGCGTCATGGAGATCATCCGCGACTTGGCTGCCGAGCAGGCTGACAGCATCGTTGTCGGCGATTCCAACATGGGAGACCGCGGCGGCGAAGAGCAGGCTCGGATTTCGGAGCTCGTCACGCTTCTTGAGAACAGGATCATCGCGTTCAAGGGACGGCTCTGGGTTGCATGGGCTATGGCCCCGCAGACTCGCAACATGCGAGTAGTCCAAGTGGGTCTGTCAGCCCGGATTGACCAGACCGTCGACATCACGATCCCGACCATGAAAGGAACTATCCTTATCTGGCTCACGTTGGGTGACGCCGAACAGGCGCTACAGTTCAACGCGGCCGTCGAGGATACCTACAACCAGGTGCTGACCTTGTTCGCAAATGCTGCAAAGGCCACCGTGCCGATGATAGCAAACGCGCTGGCGACGCCGGCTCTGGACCCCCGCACCGTAGTGGCATGGAGCGAGTCTCTGGCGGCGCAGGCCGACGGAATCGTTCAGGCTATCGAACTCGGTCAGCAGAAGAGGCTCGAGCTCGAGCAGGCGATGATCACGGGCAAGGAGGTAATCGATGCGGCTACCCAGAGGGTAAACCAGGCGCAGATCGAGCACGTGCTCGAACTTGCCCGAGAAGCCGCTCAGGAGGCGCCTCTGGAAATCGCCAGGTCTGTTCCTGCCGTGCAGAACTAAGCACGAATAGTCGAAGGAGGAATACAATGCTTAGGTCAGCGATAGTGGTAGTGGCTGTACTTGCAGTTGCTCTGCTTCTCCTCGCCTGCACTGATACGTCGACTACAACCGCAAGTTGTGCCTTCGTAGTCGGAGACGGCGCGAAAGGCCGCGACTCCAAACTGCACCGGATTGAGTACCAGGGTCAGAAGGTCGACAAGGGCGACAACGAGGACGTCTCCTTTATTCCGTGCAACTCGCGGAACTACATCGTCAGCGACGGGACAGTGACGGATGCCAACGGAAACGTTGTAGGCGACCGCACTCAGCTGATTACGGCGACCACCAAATCGGGAGTGCAGATTGAGTTGGCGGTGACGGCTTATTGGACCCTCAACCAGTCCGAAACTGCCATGCGCAACTTCTATAACGTCTGCTTCAAATACCGCTGCGCAAGCAGCAAGGACGTGTCCGGAGACGCAAACAACTCCACTCCTGGCTGGAACGACATGCTAGGCGAGAACTTCGGCCCTGCTTTGGAGAGAGCAGTCAAGTTGTCCGCCATAAAGGCGAAAGATACCATCTGGAGTCAACGCGACCCGGGGGAGTTCAAGGCTCTTGCGGACAACATTTCTGCCGCTTTCGCCGACGAGATACGGGCAACCCTTGGATACCCCGAGGATTTGTTCTGTGGTTCGGGAAACTCCACTTGGAGCAATCCTGACAAGCCCGGCGAGGGAACGTTCACCTGCACTACGGTGCGCATTGTCGTTGACGACGTGCAACGCGGACTGGTCAGGGCGGATGAGAGTACACAGGGTGCTGCGGAAATAAATGCGCAGAGACTCAAGAACGCGGAAGCGCTCTACGGGTCCGGTGCGGGATACTGGCTTGCGCTTCAAGACCTGATCGACAAGTGCAAGGATGCCGGCACAACGTGCATCATCAACGTTGGTGGTGCGAGTGTTGGTCCAGCGGTGCCCGTCCCTGCCAGCCCAACTATCCCGCGGTAGCAAGATCCTGAGGGAAACCGAAGGAAAAAGACGTTAATACGCGTCTACCTCTTGCCAATATCGCAATCCACAGTCAAGTTAGTAGACACCCTTGCCACCATTTGGTGGATCCAGCTTTGCTGGATTTCTAACGAACAAGGGTGTCTTTTTTTTGCTAAAATACCACCATGAATAAATTAAAGAAAAAATATATGATCTCTCACAGTCTTCCTGACATTTCAGAAGCAGAAAAAGTCAAGATACTTAAGACTTTTTCAATATTTAAAGATGCAACAGAAGAGAAGGAAATTCTAGATTTTGCGAAAAAAGTGCGGCAAACCCTGATTCCCCCGATGGAAATATTCGTTGAAGAGGATAGGGACGAAAATCAAGCTTTTTTTGTATATAAGGGCGCCGTAAGTATTTTTAGAACCACAAGCGAAGGAGAAATCATAAACATTGACATACTTGGCGCGCCAGAACTTGTTGGCGAAATGGGAATTGTGGATTCAAAACCAAGTCCGGCAAATGTCATGGCAATTGAAGAAACCCACGCTTTGGTTCTTTCAAAAAAAGACTTCGAAGACCTGATTCGCAAACACCCCAATACCGCTCTCCGCTTCATTAAAGTTTTTGCTGATAGAATAAGGCATTTTGACATTTTTCTTGAGGAATTACTCTCGAAGAATCTTTATGAGAGGACATGGCATATTCTTCAGTATGTATCGCAATACTTTCCGGATAATGAAATTGCTCTATCGCAAGAAGAACTCGCAGATCTTTTTTGGGGTACTCGTTCACGAGTGACTGAGGTGTTAAATAAGCTTCAAGATGAAGGAAAAATAAAAATAGGCCGCAGAAAAGTAAAACTCCTCTAAGTAAATCACGGCGTGAGGACTGCTTTTTCTACGTCAGCAAAGACGGATAAACTTATTGGTTATAAGGTAACCTTTGCGGCAAAAGGGTTGACAATTTTAATCCCTGCAAATTTTTTAAAATCCCTTATATTGTCCGTGGCTATCGTATCTATACTGTTACTCAACGCAGTTGCTACAAGATAAGCATCAAAAACCCTGATGCCGCTAATTTCAAATTTATCTATAAGCTGAAAGGCCAAAAACTGAGTTTTGTGGTTAGGAATAATGATCTGAAAACTCGCAACTAGTTGAGAAATAACATTTACCGCCGCTTTTGGCTCCATTGGTTTTGGAAATCGAGGATGAGTGATTATTCTCAAAGTCTCAAATATATTTTGATCTGCAATTGCAAAATTTTCTTTGGTATTCTCGATAAATTTTTGAGCCGTCTTATGTTTTGATGAAGCTATATTTATTGCGTAAATTAAAATGTTTGAATCTATGAGCATGAATTTTATGACTCAATCTTGGGGTCAGAATAAAAATCATCGCGGGTCAGATTATCTAAGTTTACACCCAGATTGTGAGTTTTAACAACTATCTTCCGGGCTTGTTTCTTTGCATCCTTTGCAAGATAAGTTTTAAGAGCCTTATTAAAAATATTCTGCAAGGTTGTATCTTGTTCAAGCGCCAATTGATCCGCCTCTTTTTTTAGATTTTTTTCTATTCTAAGGGTCGTTCTCACTAACATATGGTTATTTGTAGCATAAATATGACAAGCTGTCAATACTCCTTATGGGGACGACACTGCTTTTTCTACGTCTACAAGGCCTGAACCTTGTTGGTTTGAGGAGAGACCCGAAAGCCATTCGGCGTTATTTTGAAGATGAGACTGAACTTGAGACGGCGTAAAACCGGGATGAGTAGAAAGGACCATTGCCGCTGCCCCTGCCACATGCGGTGTCGCCATTGAAGTCCCGGACATCGTTGTGTATCCTCCGTTTCTATATGTCGAATAGATAGAATTTCCCGGCGCGGCAAGATCAACCTCAGGGCCGCTGCTTGAAAAGCTTGCAAATCCATCGGAAGAGGTGGTTGCCGAAATTGCGATTGACTCGGGATATTTTGCCGGATAAATAACGGTATTATTTCCCGGCCCGGAATTCCCGGCGGCCGAAACAACCACAATCCCCGCATTCCGCGCCGCGATCACAGCATCATGAAATGCCGTAACATTTGAACTTGTCCCAAGACTCATATTTATTACGTTCATATTGTTATCTATTGACCATTGAATCCCTTCTATTATGTCCGAGACATAGCCTGAACCTCTTCTGTCGAGAGCTTTAACTGCATACAAATCAATTTGATGCCCAACCCCTACCACTCCGATCGAGTTGTTAACTCCCGCAACAGTCCCTGCTACATGAGTTCCGTGCCCGTTGTCATCGTCTGCTGATCTTGATGTTCTAATCGTATTTCTTCCCCCCTTTATATTAGCCTCCAAATCCGGATGATCAAGATCAATTCCGGTGTCAATTATTGCCACTTTTATGTTATTTGCCGTAGTCAAAGCCCAAACATTATCGGCATCCACCCGGTTTACGCCCCAAGGGATAGGCTGAAGCGCTTCTTGTGACCCACCCTCCGGAGTGGGTGTTGGGGTTAGAGTTGGGGTCGGGGTGTTGGTAGGAATGGGAGTATTGGTAGGAGTAGGGGTAGAGATGGGAGTATTTGTAGGCGTGGGTGTCGATGTAGGCGTGGGCGAGGGAGGACAATCTCCCCACCATCTGCCTCCCCAAAAGATACAATAAAGAGCGTATGCTACCGCATCCTCCTCAACCCGCAAGACATTTGGGTCTCGACTAAAGGCGTCGATTTTTGTTTGTGATGCCGAAAGAACTTGAGAATTTACAAAAGAAAGTTTTTTGATCCTTGTAGCTGTTATCCGGGAAATGACAGTATCCTGGATATTTTGGGGAACTTCTTTTTTAAAAGTTACTATTACTCTTTTTGGTGCCTCCGGGGCCGGAGGAGGCTGGGGAGGCGCCAAAACTTGCGCGCTTATTGTTTTTGCCAAGAATACAAAAAGAAGCAGAAAAAAAGCGGGAACAAGAAGCATCAAAAATGTCCGTCGCATATTGCACTCTATTTTAAGCAATTAGTATAAGAAGTGTCAAGATCTGACGCCCTTAATTAGTATATTGTTCATATTTTATACACTAATCATACTTTTGTATCAGTTGACATAAACAGCATATTAGCTTTTGAAGCAATTAGTGCGATAAAATCGCTCTAAATTGGTAGTTTTTCATCCCAAGCTTAGGGCCAAAATGGCCCGGAGGCAGGAAGCTGTAAATGAAGACTATATTTTTATTTTTCAAAACTCCTCGAATATTGCTTTCTTTTGCGACTCTTCTTACCGCGGCAGCCGTTGTGATTGGCGCAACTTTTGCCTTCTTCTCAGACACGGAGACATCCGCCGGCAATACTCTTGAGGCGGGCGCAGTTGACTTACAAATCGATAATACGAGTTATTACAATGGCACGCCCTCGGCAACCACCACGTGGGGCTTAGATGACCTTCCCGGCCATCTTTTTTTCAACTTCTTAGACATTAAGCCAAGCGATTTTGGAGAAGACACAATGTCTTTTCATGTTGATAACGATTCCTGGGTTTGCGCGGAATTCAAATTAACCGCAAACGATGATAACACCTGCACAGAGCCCGAGCTTGAGGATGATCAAACCTGCTCTGAACCAGATGGCGATTTATTAGACGGAGAACTTGCCCAAAATATAAATTTCGTGTTTTGGCCGGATGACGGCGACAATGTTTTAGAACAGGACGAACAAGTAATCCTTGAGGCAAGCGGTTCGGCAGAAAACATTTTCAATCAAAACACTGTGCCTCTTGCGGACAGCCTAATAAATAATCTTAGCGGAACGCCCGGAGATCCAATGGCAGGAGGAAAAGTCCATTACATCGGCAAAGCGTGGTGCTTTGGAACTTTGGGACAGGCGCCGCTCTCACAAAGCGTATATTCGGGACCTGATAATCCCGCAAATGATGGGGTTAATCTTGGCGGCCCGGCAACTCCCGAGGATGGGGGTATTACCTGTGATGGTTCGGGGCTTAATAATGCCACTCAAACAGATAAGCTTTTGGCGGATATTCAATTCTCGGCGGTCCAATCAAGGAACAATCCCGGATTTCTTTGCGAAGGAGTGCCAACCATAACTCCAACTATAACGCCTACTCCAACAACGGCTGCCTGCCAGCAGGCAGATGTAATGCTTGTCCTTGACCGCTCGGGATCAATCAACTCAACAGAACTTGGCCAACTTAAAACCGCCGCCAAAGCTTTTGTTGATGACCTTGGTCTGACACTCACGGGAATTCACGCAGGCAAAAGCAGTTTTGCCACAACAGGTAGTTTAAATCACCATTTGTCGGATGACTCTACAAGCGTTAAGGCTGCAATTGACGCAATGGTATCTAGTGGCTTTACAAACCTTAAAGAAGGAATTGATCTTGCAACTACTGAAATGGCCAATCCGGGAGACGGCCACGACAGAACAGATGGCACTTCCCCTGACAAGATGATAATTGTTACGGACGGAAACCCAAATAGGCCTCTCCCATCGTCAACTGCAGACGATGTCGCGGCGGCTTCTGCCACGGCCTTTAAATCAGGAGGCGGTGAAGTCTTCGTAGTTGGTGTCGGGAGCGATGTTAATACAGCGTATCTGCAGGGAATCGCAACTGACGCGGGACATTATTACCCGGTATCAGGGTATGGTGGATTGCAAACAATCTTACAGAATATAGATCTATGCCAGTAGAACTATGAAGTGCGAACTATGAAGTATGAAGAATTATAAAATGATTTTTTGTTCTTTAAATTAGATTTTAAATAGAGGAGAAAGCCCGCCGTCGTTCAGGTTCGCCTCGTGGTTTACATCCACGCAGTCGAAACCTCACTTTGGCGGGTCTAAGAAACTCTAAATCTCATAAGACTCGATAAGAGTTTCTAAGAGGGGGGGTGAAAAATAAATGATAACAACAACAATAAATTCAAAAGTTTTAATATCAGGTGCGGTAATCTTAGCAGCGGCTGCTCTTATAATAGGAGCAACTTTTGCTTTCTTTTCCGACACAGAAACATCACAAGATAATGTATTAGCTGCCGGCGCGTTAGACCTTAAGATTGACAGCGAAGCCCATTATGCCGGTTTAGTTTGCCAAGACAATACACCTGATCAAGTGGATAATCCTATTTGGGTTGATGATAATCCATCGAGCACTACGAGACCAGAGTTGGTCGAAAAGCCATGTGTAGGAACTTGGGTGCTTAAGGATCTTGTAGAAGGTGACAAGTTTTTCTATATTGAAGATTTGAAACCTGGAGACGAAGGTGAAAATACAATTAGTATGCATGTGTTTAATAATGATGCATGGGGAAGAATTAGGGTTTTCAACATAGTTGACGCGGATGTCAACTGTACAGAACCTGAATCAGATGCCACAGATCCTGAATGTAACGTAGTGCCAACTCCGTTACCAAGCCCGGATGTAGACGGTGAATTAAGTGAAAACCTGGATTTCTTCTTGTGGCTTGACCAGGGAAATGTCCCAGGATTTCAGTGTTTTCAAACCTGTGATGATCCTATGGAAGGAGACAATATTTTCAACGGCATAGAGACGGTAACTCAGGCTGATGTAATAGGTCAAGATGAAAGCGGTATTACGCTTACTCTTGCACCTGCCTTAGCAGAAGCATATAACGAAGATTGTCTTGCGATTGGGCCTACGCCAACACCAGCTCCAGCTGACGGACATAACAATTACGGAATATGTCATGGTTTAGCCTCTGACGGGCGTTTAGTTGGAAGTGCGACATATTACATAGGTGTTGCATGGTGTTTGGGTGAAGCAACACAAAACGGCTGTGACGGATCGGGAGTAGGAAATGAAGTTCAGACAGATAGCGTAAGCGCAGATATCGCTTTCGATATCGTTCAGCACAGCAACAATCCGACACCACCGGTATTTCCAACCATAGCACCTTAGTGTATGGCAGGTTTTGGAACAAGGGCGGGAGAGAAGTTCACCCGCCCTCTGGGAAGTGAGGATTAAGTTTTTAACGAAGAGCTAAAAGCGAAAAGCAAAGAGCTTTTTTAAGTATGTATGAGCAAAGTTGTAAAAGCGATAAATATTCTTTTTGCAATAATACTTGTTATTGCGGCGGCGGGGATTGCATATGTTGCGATTCCCTATTTTGGTAACCAGGCCTTAATTGTCCGCTCCGGCTCCATGGCCCCCGCAATTGACATTGGATCAATTGTTGTTGCGAGAAAAAATAACGGACAATTCGCCTCACCACTTGCAAATCCTTTATATAAAGTAGGCGATATTATTGCTTTCCGAAGCGAAAAGAATTCAAAAACCATAATAACCCACAGAGTTACAAGTATCGAAGCAAGCGAAAACGGCCTTTTTTATAAGACGAAAGGCGACGGCAATGACAATGTTGATAGCTGGCAAGTGAGTCCTGGGAATGTTTTGGGCAAAGTCTACTTCACTTTGCCTTATGCGGGCAGACTCTTGGCTTTTGCAAAATCAGACATAGGTTTTCCTTCTTTAATAATATTTCCGGCAGTATTTGTCGCAATAATCGAGTTTGCGAATATTATTCGTGAGATTCTCAAAGGCGAGGCCTTGAAAAAGAGTAATGCCTTTGGTTTTACTCGACTCGAATCAATCTCGACAAAACCGAGATTTCATTTTGGGCTTAAAGTTCTAATTCCAATAGTCATAGCGCTTGTTCTGGGCATTCCTTTTGCTATTGCACAATATGTGGACACGGAGACAAGCGCGAGCAATATATTCCAGGCCGCAGAAACTTTTCCCACCCCTACTCCAACAGGCGTTCAGCCAGGTAATGTTGTGATAAACGAAATTATGTGGATGGGAACGCAGGGAGATGCTGCAGATGAATGGATAGAATTACGAAACATGACAGGTTCTCCAATCGATTTATCCAATTGGGTTATAACTGATATTGGCCCGGGGGCCGCTGACATAACAATTCCATCCGGCAAAATTATTCCTGCAAGCGGCTTCTTTATTGTTGCTAACGATACCGAGCCTAATTCGGTCATGAGTGTTGTCCCTGACCATGTCGTGAATTTGAGTATGAATGATACTGGTGAACAACTAATCCTTAGGGATGCATCGGCAGTCACTATTGACACAGCCGATAACAGCGGTGGCGGTTGGTTTGCTGGTGCAAATCCGGGTGGACAAAATCCTAAAAGCTCGATGGAGAGAAATTCAATCCCAGGAGATGGTACTGTTTCCACCAATTGGCATACGGCTACAACCCAAGTAAATATTGACATAGGAGAGGGTGAATTAGCAACGCCGAAAGCGGCTAACGGGCCATGAAAAAAAAGATTTTTGTTGTTTTGTTATTAGCTCTAATAGGACTAGTAGGTTTTCAGAATAATTGGTTCGGCATATTTGAGAAGAAAACTGCCTATGCAGTTGGCGATCTTAATGTTTTGTGGGGAGTGCCGGACGGCGACCCTATTTTTGTGGTCACGAACATGCTGCCCGGAGACATGGAACAGAGAACCGTTAATGTTCTTAACGGGGCAAGTTCAGCCCGGGATGTCGGCATAATAGGCGTTAAGAAGGAGGAGATTGCAAGTTTTTCTTCGATTCTTGATTTTGTAATCTCTGAAAACAGCACTGAGATATGGGGCGGGTCAAGCGGGACCGGACCAAAAACTCTTGCGGATTTCTTTGATGAGGCCGCAAGCCCGAGCGGCCTTTTTCTCTCAACCCTACCGGGCGGCGGCTCTACTTTTTATACCTTTAAGGCCACATTCCCCTCAAGCGCCGGAAACGAATACCAAAATGCAAAAGTTGTGTTTGACTTGATTATTGGCCTTTCAAGTGAGCTACCGGATGACTGTAAAGGGCTTGATATTACAAATACTGTAACCGGGACAAGCGCCGCCGAGACTCTAAACGGGACTCCCGGTAGCGATCTGATCTTAGGACTTGAGGGGGCGGATATTATCAATGGCAATGGCGGGGATGACTGTATTTTTGGAGGGGAGGGAGCCGAGGATTCGATTTTTGGAGGAGAAGGCAATGACGTAATTTTTGGCAATGAAGGGGGCGACACAATCTATGGGGAGGGCGGAGATGACTTGATATTTGGCGGGCCGGGCGCGGACAATCTTTACGGCGGAGAAGGAAACGATCACTTGTTTGGAAATGAAGATACAGACTTAATTGAAGGCGGAAACGGCAATGATATTTTGGAAGGAGGCGACGGGCCGGATTCACTCCGCGGAAATGCGGGAGACGATAATCTTATAGGAGGGCCGGGAATGGATGATGCCAACGGCGGCCCGGACACTGACACTTGTGACGCGGAATTTGAAATCTTTTGCGAGTTATGAATATTAAAAAATTAGCAATAACTTTTTGCGTTGTGGTTATTATAATGCTTGTCGCGGGAGTTACTACGATATTCTCCGATTCTTTACCTACTATCACTTTTGAAACTTATTCTTTTGGAAACGTTCACGGACAGGACGGATGGACCAGCGCCGGAGCGGCAGGTGTTGGGTGCGCCATGTATGATCACGCTGTTGACACAAGCTATGGCAGGCCGGGATTTGGAGCAAGATCTTTAAGAATATCAAACGCCGTGACAAGCGGTTGCTTTGGCGATCAAACCTTTTCAAAGCCCTTAACCGATTCCGTGGGAGAAGTTGACGCGACCGCGGGAACTTTTCCTGAAGGGACAAGACAAAATCATTTTGAAACGGAATTTCAGATTGCGTCTGCTGCCGATCCGCCTGCGTACCAACCCGGCTTATTTGTGTCCGTTTCTCCTGACAGAGGAGACGGTTCCCGTATGAGTTATGTTGGTTTTGAAGACGTGGCGGATGGATTAAATATAATTTTTTATGACGTTCAGGGCACAAGTAATCCGGCAAATTTTGTTTTAACCGATCTTGGCACCTATGATAGAAACGCCGTGCATACCATAAAACTTGTCATGGATGTTTTTGATGGTCCCTCAAATGATGTAGTTGAGGTTTATATAGACGGAACGCTCGCTCACACAGGAACCAGTTGGGAAAACTATTACAGATATGATTCGGAGGCCTCTGCTGAACAAAGTCCTAGAATTGTCAGAACGGTTCTCTTTAGAACAGGAGGGACAGCAGTACCTGAAACTTTAGGAAAAGGATTTTTGTTTGACAACTTGACATTGATGTCGAGTACTCGACCGCCCGAAGAACCTGATCCGTTTGCTGTACCCGCGGAATGTTCGGACATTTCCGGTCTTGGCGCACCGATTATTGGAACAGACGGAAATAATAATATCTTTGGGACAAATGGAAATGATTTAATCTTTGCGCTCGGCGGAAGAGACGTTGTGATTGGAAAAGACGGAGACGACTGTATAGTTGGAGGAGGCGGACCGGATTGGCTTTTCGGGAATAATGGGAATGATGTAATACTTGGCCAAGGAGGATGGGATATTCTTATAGGAGGACACGGCGATGACACATTAATAGGCGGAGACGGGCATGATTCCGCATTCGGAATAAAAGGAACTGACACATGTGATGCGGAATTTGAAATCTCTTGCGAACTCTAGACATCCAACAAAAAACCCCTCAGACGCAAGAGGGGTTTTTCTTAAGATATCGATCTTATATCTTAAATCTTACATCTAAACCCGGGGGGCTTACTCCTGTGGAGAAACGCAGAAACCAAAGTGATAAAAGAATAGTTCCAAAAGATAAAGTCATTAGAAAGAACCATGGATGACCGCGAGCTCCAAATATTGCGTGTCCTGCTACTGGTATTTTATTTATTTTAGTTATGGATAAAATTCCTCCACCGCTATTACTTGCAAAATATACTGAAGCTCCTTGAGCGCCAGATACCGGATTATTATTTCTAGCTAATAAGTTTTTTATGATGTTTGTAACATCTCCTGCTCTAGTCCAGACATATCCCAAAAGCTTACTCGCGGAAGATTGGTAGCTTATTTGCGAATCAAGTGTCTCGTAATAAAAATAGGTTTCCTGCGAATGTTCAAACGAATTTTCTGAAACAATGTATATAGAGCTATTCTCGGATTGCTCCGCATTGATAGTTTTTACGCTTATTAAATAGACGATAAATATAATCGGAACAAGCAATGCCAGTAAAAGGATTTTTCTCATATTGAACCAAAAGAACCCTACGCTATTTTAAGCAGAAATAAATTCGTGGTAATCTAAAAAATCAGGTGTATGCCTTTGGCAATCACGCTGTTAATAAAGCCAAATTTTCTTCTTAAGACTAGGAAGATTGAAAAAGGAACAGTTAAGAGTAATATCCACGCAAGATTTACGGTAACACTTTTTACTTGTTCCTCGCCTGCTAAGATGCCACTATCGTTACTATTTGTTTGCGCAACCAGAACTTCCCCCTCCGGGCTCCCGTTTCCGTCGTTTGAACTTATATTCGCCCCAATCGAAATTTGGCCAGAAACTTGAGTATTACTGCCGCCGTTTGAATTTGAGTTAGAATTTGTATTGGAATTCGAATTGTCCGAATTGTTAGAATTGTTGTTTGAGTTTCCTCCGACTCCGTTGTCCGAATTGTTAGAATTTTCCGAATCAGTGCCTGCCGCAAGATTCTCTGAATTATTTTGTTTTTCTTGTCCCGGCGCAACCAGATCTCCTATCCAGGAACCGAATACGTTTACCACGGTTACAAACAGCCTGCCATTCCCGGCTATATTGTTATTAACAAAGTTAATAATGTTAGCAATTACATGTGCATCTCCTGTTTTTATAGAATTGTCTCCGCCGGTATTGTCATTTGTTGAATTTCCGCCGGTATTGGCTGTTAAATCAAGATTGTTGACAATATTTGCCGTGTTGGTCTGCTCTGTTGTCGAGTAGTTTTCATTTGTGACATTTGCATTATTCGTGGAGTCCGAACCATTCCCTGTGTTCATCGCGGTTATCTCGCCGGTCACAGGATCCACCACAAATTCTGTTCCCGCACCACCTGCAAAGTTTTGCCCGTCAGGCGCACCCAATATCCTTCCGATCCATTGTCCTGCTTCATTGACAATAACGAGCCACCAGTCTGCACCTGAGATATTAGAGTTGGCGATATTTAAAATTTGGACGTCTACATCAATATCGCCCGTTTCAATAGTGCTTGATCCGCCCGTGTTACGGGATGCGGAATTATCTCCGGTAGTGGCATCTACAATAACGTTATTCTCTATTGTTGCATCATTGTACTGGAAGGTATTGTCGCTAGCCTCTTCTGTAACATTTGCTTCATTTGTTGAATCAGAACCGTTGCCTGTATTTGCTGCTGTGATGTTCGCGGCCGTGCAGGTCGAGCAATTGGCAAAGGGATTATCGGGCAAAATTATGTCTCCGATAAGGTCTCCAAAAATATTTACAACTCCAACTATTACATTGCCCGCAATATTATTGTTGACAGCGTTTAGTATGTTTGCGGCAACAGAGGCGTCTCCTGTTTCAATGGTTGAATCGCCGCCCGTGTTTGCCGAGGCGTCATTATCGCCGGAATCGGCAAGAAGAGTCATATTGTTCTCAACCGTAGCATCATTTGTCTGAAAAGTATTGTCTTCTGAAGTTGTAGTCACCTCGCCCGTGTTGCTTGAATCCGAACCATTCTCTGTATTTTCAACAGTTGTGTCACCGGGAGAACCACATCCAACAATACAATTTGAATTTCCAAAATCCAAAATAATATCCCCCATGTGATCATCAACAATATTAAATTCGGCAACTGCCACTCCGTCTATGTTTGTGTTTACAGCGTTAACAATGGTTCCTGAAACGTTTGCGTCTCCTGTATCAATTGAAGAATTCCCAACATTGTCCGAGGCCTCATTTGAGCCTGTTGTAGAGCTTTGATCAAGATCATTAACTACGGTTGCGCTGTTATCTTGGGTTGTATTGTCCGAATTATATATAGTAGCAGACCCTGTATTTGTAGAATCTTCCCCATTTCCGGAATTAATAACCGTTGCGCCTCCTGTATCGCAGCAGCCATCACCTGAAGTATTGAGATTGCCAACATTTGAGATGCTTCCGGTTGATGTGGCGTCTCCTGTTTCAATTTCCGTATCGCCTACATTCCCGCTTCCATCCGAATCACCGCTACTCTGAATATTCTCTGCTGTTTGCCCATCAACAGCAGGTTGTTCTTGGCTTTGACTTTCGTCATTTTCTTCTTCATCATCATTATTCCAATCATCGTGATCTTCTTCGTCATTATTATCATTATCCCAATTGCTACCTGCGCTGTCCTGACCCCAAGTAGGCGCAGAAGGAGCAGAAGGAGCAGAAGGAGCCTCCGGTGGGGGCGGAGGGGCTTCCTGTGCACGCACAATAGATACTCCCTGCACCACGAATAATGCAAGTATTAATATGTAAGTTGTAAATTGTTTTAAAAACCTTTTCATTTTTACTTTTTCTATTTTCTATTTACTATTTTCTATTTGCTATGGAACTTGTAGGGTGTCTTGTCGAAGTGCTAACAAGAGCACCCTACGTCATCCCATTTAACCGTTTAAAAGATCAAGAAGATCTTGTAAATCAAAGGTAAAGCTGAAGCTAAATCCTGAGAAATCTGGCCAATCCAGATCATCAAGATCAACTCCGAAAGCATTAACGTTTCCTGAGTTGTTTACTTCAACATTGTTGTCGACGTCTCCGGTCTCAACTGTTGGATCATCTCCTGGATCACCAGTGTTATCCTCTGCATCATTGTTTCCGGTGTCGGAATCAACATCAACATCTGTCTCACAGTCGGAACCACGGTTTCCAGATTGAATACCTGGACCCTCTGCGCCACAGTAGTTTTCCTGCTCAACGTCAGTCTCACCTTCAACCTCTAGCTCGATTTCATTGTCGGAATCTGTTCCGTTTCCTGAAATCTTTGCCATTATGTCATCAAGAAGACATCCGCAGTCAACATCTGCCGCATTGAAGTTAACCATGTTATCCACGGTAACATCAGTGTCAACATCTCCGGTGTCGATCAATACTGATCCTCCGGTGTTGTCTTCTGCATCATTATCTCCGGTGTCGGAATCAACGTCAACATCGTTCTCAAGATCAAGAACGTTTATTTGATCGAGCCAGACATTATTTTCAAGCTCTAAATCAATTTCGTTGTCGCTATTTGAACCATTACCAAGAATTCTTGCCGAGAGACTGCCTCCGTTTGAGGAAGCATTACCAACCATTGCCATGTTACTATTAGCTTTTGTGCTAAGAGTGACAGTGGTGTCGGCTTTTCCTGTCTTGATTTCTACGCTTCCGCCGGTATTGTCTTCTGCGTCATTGCCTCCGGTGTCGGAATCAACATCTACGTCGTTATCAACATCTGCAAAGTTTAACTGTTCGATATCAATTTCGCTCTTTCGATCCAGCCAAACATTATTGTCAGAGTGTGTACCATTACCTTCTACCAGAACATCAACGTCTCCGCCTGCTTCACAGCAATCGACAGAAGCCGCATTGGTATTGACATTGTTGCTGACTGTAACGGTTGAGGTTGCGTCTCCGGTGTCAATAGAAACATCTCCACCGGTGTTATCCTCTGCGTCATTGTTTCCAGTATCACTGTCAACATCAATATCATTTTTTATATCTGCAACGTTGGTTTGTACAACCTCGGTTTCATTTTCCAATTCGACATCTACTTCGCTGTCTGAGTTAGAGCCGTTTCCTGATATTACGATAGTGGTTGCAAGTGCGGGAGTTGCAAGGTTAAGAACCATTGTTCCTGCCGCAATTACTGAAATAAGTTGCCTTTTAAAATTTGTCATTTTCTTTTCACCTCCTTTTTGACCAAAGTCTCTCCCGCCAGTGGCGGGGGAGCACTCCATATTTCTGCCGTTTTTTTGAGATCCGCCAGCCGGCGGACAAAAAAAACGGAGACTTCCGCACACAATTTCTTGTGTGAAGAAGCCTCCGTTCGCGGTCAGCCCTTTAACTTAAGCTATTTTAACTTTGCCTAGAGCTAATTGTCAAGACCCAAACTTATTATACTTAATTATTCGCGCAAGCGCCCCATGCGGGCCTGAATCGTAAAAAGTTTGGGTTTTCGAACTTCCGGAATTTCTTGCTTCTCTGCAATATTAAGAGATGTTTTTTTTATGTTTCTGATTGAGATTTGTGTCACTTTGCCGTCTTGAACAATAATGTCAACGCTTCCATAACCGTCCACCGCGTCTAAGGCGTTTTCTATTTCACGAAGCAGATTTTGTTTTGTCAGAGAATTGTGAGACATTAGAAATTAAGCTTTATATTCTCTTTTGGTCCATTAATCTCTCCAATGCGAAGCTCTATATTTTTATCGGTTTCATTTATCGCAATGCCTACGCGAGTGTTTTTTGTTGATATGGCCTGAACCTCAACCGGGTCATTATGAATGTCAGGCGCAAATAACTCTTTTGTTTTTCCGTTAACTGTAATCCTTACGTAGTCGCGGCTGTTCACTTCAAGTCCCTGATTTAAATCGTTAACGATCTTAAGATTTATGATAAGAAAAATTCTGCCATCAACCGCAGTTGCTCGCTTCCCTTTTACAATAATTTGTTTTCGAAGCTCGGCATCCTTTATAGTATATAATAGCTTCCCGACTTCTTTGCCTTTCTCGTTTCGAAGAGGAAATTGGAACTCCCGATTCAGAGTTGTTGTTGCAAGCGGTTTTGTATCAGATACCCCTATCACTGTATTTCCAACCTGTGGGTTCGGGACTAAGGCTTGTCTTACAATAAAAACTGCAACCAAAATAAGGACGGCCGGGAGTAAATATCTGAAAATATTCCTTTTATTGAACTTGGGAAATCTTATATTGCGGAGGCGTTCGCTTCCCCTAGCGAGCGGATTGTCACTTACCTCGGATAAAACATCGAACAGGGTTAATACTAGAGCATTTTTTTTAATTGACATAAATAAAAAAGCCCCGTTATGCGGGGCAGCAATTAAAGTGATCGAACTATATCAAAAGAATATCTGCTTGTCAAGGGTCGCTTTAGCGACCCGCAGACCCCGTACCAGCGCCCTCCGATTAAATCGGAGTAAGCTTGGTGGCGGGGTCAAGACCCACTGTTCTAAAAGTTAAATAACTTTTCAAAAAAATTTGTAATACTGTCAAGTATTTTTTCCACTACATTTTTCTGCTCTTCTTTTACTTCTTTTATCAACTCCCCTGTTTCATTCATTACGGCATCGTCATCTAGGAAGGCTTCCGGCCCCTCATCCGCATCATCGTTTTGATCCCCGCTCGTGGAAGTATCCTCGTCATTCGAACTATCAGAACTGCTGTTTATTCTGACTGTTGCCGAACTCTTGCCGCCTTCATTTTCAATTGATAGCGTGTGTGTTCCGGGCTCACTCGTATCAAGAACCTTTTTCTCACCGTTAACTTCTATTTCTATGTGGGTTTTTGTTTCGGATGTATCATTCGAATTATTAGATGAACTATTAACATTCGTAGTAACCGAGGTGTTCACAGTGGATTTTCCTTCTATTATCTCTGCCGATACTTTGGGAGTTAGTAAAAATAGGAGGGCAGAAAAAAGTAAAACTTCTTTCATCCCATTGGACTATATACTATTTTATTTTATAAATCAAGGATTCTCTTTTTACGAGGAGATATAAGTGCTCCAAGAGACATTAGAGCAATTCCTGCCGTTTGTCCTGTAATTGCTGCAAGCGTTGCAAAATCTCCTGTAACAGCAAGTTCTGATACTCCAAGCACTTCGCCGCCTGGGCCGCCTACTCCGCCATCTCCGTCGCCCCCATCTCCTCCGTCACCGTCAGGGTCACCCACTCCGGGAGGGGTTGTTGGTATTGGATCTCCCGGTTTTTGCGTAGGAGTGGGCGCTTTTGTTGGGGACGGACAATTTTTGCACTTAACATCGGCAATGTTTGTGTTAAGCTGGTTGTTTATGTTCACGTTGTTGGTTATGTTTCCAGTCGTAATACTGCCATCTCCAACGCCGCCATTAATGGAATTTCCACCCGTATTGGAATTTATGTTCACACTGTTTGAGACATCTGCTGAATTAGATTGGTTAATGTTGATAGAATTATTTTGATTTAATTGTATAGAATTATTGGAGCCTGATCCGTTACCCGAGATCTCAATTGTTTCGGCATTAGCCGCCGTAACAAAGATTGCCAATATAATAAGAAGAACTGAGGTTGTAAATACCTTTATTAAATTTTTAGCTTTCATTTTAAAAAAATAACTGCCATTTTGGCCTCCGGCTCAGAGAGCCTCTGGCTCGGAGAGGGCAGTTATCATTGGTAAAGTGGGATTCTATCCTATAACTTTTATTTTGTCAAGAGGTAGGCTTTTTTAATAATTAAAGAAACCCTAATTAAAATAAGTTGAAAATTCAATCTAAATTTTAAAAGCAAAATTCTTCTTCTTCCATAGTGGCACTTTCGGGGACAGAATATTATGAGATTATAACAAAAAAAATTATTTTTGCAACTAGCCCCGTTAGATATGAAATTATCTAACTGGGGTAGGCTTTTTTAAAAGGTCGGCTTAAATATCCTTTGAACTAGAAGATAATAATCTATGTTTTTTAGAGTTAAGCCGATTTTTTTGAAAATAATCCTATAACTATGCAGGCCGAAGCTACTCTTTTACAATCTCTGAAATGACTAGAAGTCTTTTTAGAGTAGTCCCAGGGGCCTGCCCCGTACACACGCTCTTGCGAGGCAAGGGACGTAGTCCTTGCGAGCAAGTAAGTGTTGTACAGGTGATAAATCGGAAGAGCTAGTTCTTAGAAAGCGTTGCGATCACCAGCAACCTTTTGTATGTTGTCCCAGGGGGCCAGCAGGTCATCAAAGTTAGTTGCTCGATATTCGATTTTAGATTAATGTAGGAAACCGCGTCAGCCGCAACTATCTTCTTCTCGCTAACTTTATATTTATATTTTTCGCCCTTATAAAAAATATAAATTTCATCATTGTTTTCGAGCTTCTCAAGCAAATAAAAAATTGAGTTATAGCGGGCGGCATTATAGAAATCGACTGACGAATGGGAAAACAAAAAAATGTTTTTACCTTGACCTGGATATCCTGTGCTTTTAGCATGGGCCACTCCGCGCGTCAAAGCCAATTGATATTCGCGCTCTTTATAGGGATTAACTTCTGCGACTATTTTTGAATTAGCCCGAATTTTAGGGATAACTATACCGAAGCTCTCATCAAGAGGCTTGATCACTTTCTTGCCTTTAATCTCATCCAAAGAAACAACCGAACCTTTACTAGGCCCTAGAATCCAATATTGAAGCTCCAATTTTAAGACAGGATAAAAAATTAAAAACAAAGAAATTAAAGAAAGCGCGATCAATGTTCTGCCTAGAAAAATGAGAATCGAGGATAATTCTCTCACAAGAATATTATACAGACTGCTTTGATTTTTTGTACCAGAGGAAAATAAGAGCAAGAATGGCAAGGATAGCTGCTCCTGACAAAATATTTCTTGCGCTAAATAGTACGGCTTTTTCTTCCGGCTTTTCTGCTTCTTTTTTCTCTTCTTGTGACTCGCCGCTTGGAGTTGCTTCTTCTCCTAAAACTTCTCCCTCTTTGGTTGCTGTTTTTTCACCTAAAACTTGGCCTTGGCCTTGGCCGACCGGAATTGCGCCGCCTGTTGTTTGAGTTGGGGCAACTCCGCCGGTTGTTGCCGTTGAGGTAGTTGTAACGCTCATGCTGTCACCAACAAGACCTGAACTATTACTCGCCGCGTCAAATGCTCTTACCGCATAAAAATACTCCTTATTACAGTCGGGAATCGTATTCTCAAACTGTCCCTCGGTGTTTGACCCGATTGAGATTGAGTCAACCTCACCTGCCTCACTTGATGAGCTGTCTGTTCGATAAAGTACAACCTTTATGGTTTTCCCGCTGTCGTCTGCCGTCTTGAACTTAATCTTATATACGCATGCAGATTTGTCCTTACTAAAGTTTGTAGGAGTACCAGGCCCTGTAGTCTTATAGTCAACCGAAATTGTCGGGCTTGTCGCGGTATCTGAACCTCCTGTTGCTTCCGCATAAAACTGGTATGTGCCTTCCGCGCTTACAAAAGACGAAACAGATCCACAGCTTCCCGCATTTCCGCCTGCTGCGATCGCAACATCCCCTCCAAACTGGCTAAATCCGCCGTCAGAAGGCCCTTTTTTGAAGCATTTTACAATAACAGGATCGCTTTCTGTGTCAAGCGTGACAAAGGTCATCTTAAAATTATTTTGATTAGTGGGTGATTTTGGCTGATCCAACCTTATAGACACGGCAGCATCTGCTTTCGCAATAAAAAGCAGAACAAAAACAGCCGACAGTAATAATTTAGATAAAATCTTAAACATAGCGTTTGCGAATTGTAAAACCAATTACCATAAGGTTCAAACCGGCTAAAAGTAAAGCTATTGCCGAAAGCGTCCAAAGTGTTTTTGCGCCAGTTGCCGGCAATTCTGTTGAAGCACCAAGAACTTCTCCTCCTCGGTTAACGCTCAATCCAACGCTTTCAGTACTGCCTTTTACGACATTCACTTCTGATCCTGCAAAGTTTGTGTCAACAAATCCTGGGTCAATAGCTGAAGCTAATACTTGCTCGCTGATTATGTTTTCTCCCTTTGCAAAGGCAACATCCTTATAGTTTCCTGCCTTCTGATCACCGCTTATATTCGCAACGTATGAGAGGGTCACAATGTCTCCCGGGATAAGATCTCCAAGATCCCAAACTCCGGGGGAAGTATAGACAGGCTCGGGAATCGCGTATGCAAGGCCGTTTAAGAGTGCTGTCCAAGAACCTGACTGGTACGTAAATCCTTCGGGCAAAAGATCTGTCAGGAAAACATTGTTTGCAAAACCCTCGGAAACACTAAGCGTTATGGTGTAAAGCACGCTTCCTCCCGGCCCCTTATCTCCTACTGCATCGTTAACTTTTGAAATCTCAATTATAGGCTCAATTACCTGGTTGCCAAAATCAAGCTCGGAAACATCCTGTCCGCTTAATGCATCAACACTATACGAACCTCCGGTTGGTGCCGTTTGAGCCCATCCCGCCTGTTGTTCTTCGGCAATTGCATAGCTTCCCGGTCCTAGATTTGTAAATTCGTAGTTGCCGTCATTATTTGTTGTTGCGGAGTCATTCCCGTCTCCTCCAAGATTTATTGTCCAACCGGCAAGTCCCGGCTCGCCCTGGTCTTTAACGCCATCTCCATTAAGATCGTTAAACTTCTGTCCCGATAGGGATATATTCAAGAAGTTTATAAATGTAAAAGATTCATTTTCTCCACTTGAAGGCGCGCCAAAATCAACAGAAGTGTCAGTTAATGGTGTCCAACCGGGAGGCGTATCTTCTGAAACGCCATATGTGTGGTCCGGACCAAGATCTGTCCATGTGTAGCATCCATCCTCATTTGTTTCTTGAGTATCCTGAATCTGACCATCTACTAAAAGGTTTACCGTCCAGCCCTCAACCTCAACCTGATCCCCATCTGTCTCAGGATTCCCATCCGCATCGTTTAGTTTACAAACGGTAATGTTAATATTCTCGAAATTAACAAAATCATTACCCGTGCTCTCTGTCCCCGGATTAATTGTTATGTTGTAAAAAAGTGAACTTAAAACAGTCCACCCCGCCTGAAGAACTTCTCTTACTTGGTAAAAGCCAAGAGACAGATTTGTAAAGTTATAAAGTCCGCTTACGTTTGTGAACGTAGTTGCGACTAAATTGTCGCAATCTACACCATCGGAAACACAGCTATAGAGCTCGATTGTCCAATTTTCTATGGGAGATTGATCTTCTATACCAAGTATATTCCCATCCGCATCTTCAAGCTTTGATCCCGAAATTGATCCTTTGTCAACCTGGTTACAGAGCGTAATTTCAGTTGTCTGACCCGGTTCAACATTAATATTTGCAGGAAGAGAATTATTCTCTTCCGGAAGATTTGAACATGAAAATTGAGTGCTGTCTGTGCCTCCCGGGAACCATCCTATAAAATGGTAGTCGTCGACAGTGTTTTCATCAACGCTGTGCTGCCCTGCAAGTACGCCTGGAACTGTTGTCCCCATTGCGTTTGTGTCTGATCCGTCAAGGCTCCATGTAAAGTTCCCCGGATTTATGGTTTCATACGTATCGTCTCCGTTTTCATCAAGTAGTTTATTAACTTTAACCGAACCCGTTTGTGTATTAATGAAAGTACATGACACAACGCTTGTATTATTAATCTCAATCCCGGAAATGGTATCTCCGTCAGGACTCCCGTTATTAACCGCGCCGGTGCAAAAGGCTGACAAAAGACTATACCCGGGCTGGACTGTTTCTTCTACATCGTAAGTCCCCGGTTGAGGAAATTGGACAGCGTCTGTCTGTCCGTTTGTATCAGTAGTTTTAGTTGTACCGCCAATATTAAATTCCCATCCTGAAGCAGGAGTTTGATCTCCCGTTGTCTGAAGGTTGCCATCTTGGTCAACGAGTTTTATAACTGAAATTGTTCCCCCACAAGTCTGTTCTGCAAAATCTCCAAGTTGAGTTGCAAGCCCGGCAAAATCCGTGGTGATAACATCTGAAGTAAGAACATTACCGGTGTTTACATTCGGTCCAGATATCGCTTGCAGATTTGGCGTATCAAGATCGCTTCCTATGCCAATAGTCAGCACGCGTGTTCCGCCTGACTTTATTGTATTGGCTATTGTTACCGAATCTGAGACCGCCTGTGATTCGCTTACCGATAAGGCCGGATTCCCGATTCTATTTGGATTCCCGTCAGAAGCAAGAATTACAAGGTTTGGTTTGGCAGGCCTTGGGTCAAAAGTGCTTTGTCCTTTGGTTAATCCGTCTTGCCAGTTTGTAAACCCGCCGCTTGTAGTACCATCAATAGCATTTTTAACCGTTGTCGCGTTGCCTGAAAAAGCTTGCACAACAGACGCTGTGGTATCAAAATCAGTAACAGAAAATTGCGTTGGAGTAGAAGGTAAAAGCGCATCTATGAAAGCCTTGAAAGCATTTTTCATCTGCGTTAGCTCTCCGGAATCAACGCTTGCCGAGCTATCTATAACCAGCGCAATATCAAGACCGCAAGCTTGGGGAAGCGTCGGATTATCAACAATGTCGTAACCGACAGTTACGGAATCTGAGCAATCATTGTTGTTTTCGTTAGATTCGGATTCATCGGTATCAGGATCAACCCGACATATGTTTCCAGAACCGCTTCTTGGATTAGTTAATGTTCCAATTTCTGTAGGCGTGACAGTAATTGAAACGCTGAAGGATCCACCTGCAGGAATAACAACGCTTGATCCTCCTGAATTATCATCGCAGTCAAGAGTATTGCTTGAAATATCGCAATCAATCGAACCTGTAACCCCGCCCGAGGTTATAACTGGAAGATTTGAGGTTGGAGAGTACGTTGCACCGGAGCTCGGAAGATCGTCCTCAAGAATATCCTCATCGCTGAACGTAGCTGAAGCGTTTCCATTATTCGTTACTGTCAATGTCCATGTGAAAGGTTGATTTATTACTGCATTCCCCGCTACATTATTAGTCTTGGTAACCACAAGGTCAGGTTGAGCAGCTTCTGTATAAGTGACAGTAATCGTAATATGGTCTACTCTTGCCTGCTCATCTCCTCCAGAAGTACGGCCAACTGATAGTACAACGCCGAAATTAGCATTGTTGATATCAGCGGCGGTCCATGTGGTTCCCCACAAGTCACTTGTAGTACCATATGTTGCTGCTGCGTCGCTGGTGGGCCAATTTGTACTAGTCGCGGCTTTATTATCTCCTACAATGACATTGTTCTTTACCAACCTTAAGCTGCTGTCTCTAATGGTAGCAGTCTGGGTGTTGGCTTCACTTCTTTCTATTGAAACTACAACTCCATTGATTGTTGCAGTACCAGGAATAGCGAAACCAAATCCAGTAGCTCGAAGGTAATTAGATACGTCTCCAGAGCTTGCAATTGTCACTGTTGCCCGTGAATTATCAGAAGCAGATACATTACTAGCATTGGACCAGCTCACGTCACCTGAAGGAGCGGCAATATTTCCCGCAAATGTAGAACCGCTATTAGCACCAGCGACACTGTCTGTAAATGTAACGACTGCGATTATGTTGCCTTCGGAATCTTTTGCTTCTACTTTATAGTTTGGCCTATAGTTGCCGTCGAGCTGGTAGGCGTAAACGAAGGATCCGTTTTCGTCTGCTGTAACGGATGCCTCAAAATGAACAGGAGGCTCGTCTTCTGAAGTTATTACTAATGTATATGTTTCATTGGGATTAAATTCGTTCCCTGTGATAAGAACTGTGTCTGTAGGCGCATAATCCGGTTTGTCAGTCACAAGCGATGCTGAGCCTTGAGCCTCATAAGATTCAAGGTCAATTGAAGGCGCGGCTGTATTATCAAGAATTACTATTGAAAGATCTCCGTCCTCTGTTTGTGCCGGAGTTTCTGTCGGTGTGGGCTGCGAAGTTACTGTTGGTGTCGAACTTTGATTCGAACTATCATCTGCGGGAGGGCTGTTGTTGTTTTCCTGATTTTCCTCCGGCGCAACTGTTGGTTCATTAGTTGGTTCAACAACCGGAGTTACTTCTGTTGTTGGCTCAGGTGTTACACTGGGCTCTTTGGCTTGCCCCGTATCTTGCGGGGATGGTACCGGTGTTATTTCTTGCGTTGGTTCGGCAGAAGGAGTTACTTCCGGGGTTGGAGTGACTTGTGTTTGATCTGCATCCTGAGGCACTTCCTGCGCATATGCAACCCTTGGCAGTACATATAAATAGGGACTCATAGATTGAGCCACCATGGAAAGAAGAGTCACGAACGTGAGGAGCTTTCTGCCTACCTGCCTAAGCTTGTACATAAAATAAAACCATGCCTATGAAAGGCACTTAGCGCGATAATATCATGTTATTTGAGCAATTGCAATAGGCAAAAAGGCCTATAATATTTTAGGGTTTAATACTATAAAACTTAATAAACATTTTATCTTTTCCTTATATTCTAAATCTTTCCGGAGATTTCCTGACCTATTAACATAATCCTATAACTATGCTATAATCCCACGAACATGAACAGGCTGTTAGATTTTATCGCGAAAAGAAAATTAGTCGCGGGCATTGCTATTCTGGTAATTATTCTTATTTCTGGTTTCTACATTTTTCAACGAATAAGAGCGCCACAAGCCGAAAGCAAAAAAGTTGAAAGAGGCGACGTAAAACAGGAGCTTTCTTTATCCGGTGAGATTGACGCTTTTGAAAAAGCAAATCTCTCATTCCAAACGGGAGGATTGGTCTCTTGGATTGGGGTAAAAGAGGGAGATTACGTTTATAGGTTTCAGGGAATAGCAAGCCTTGATCAGCGTTCCGCAAGAAAAAGTCTTGAAAAACAGTTGCTTTCTTATCTTTTGCAAAGAAGCGCATTTGATGAGGTTCGGGAAGAAAATCTTAACAGGACTCCCGAGCAAGCGATTAATAATGAGATGAAAAGGATCTTGGAGAGAAACCAATGGAATTTGGAACTTGCTGTAAATTCGGTTGAGATGCAAGATTTGGTTGTTCAACTTTCAAGCATTTATTCACCTATTGAAGGGATTGTAACAGAAGTTAATACGCCCAATCCCGGCGTAAATGTAGCGCCTTTCACGACTCAGTTTGTGGTTGTTAATCCCCGCACGATATATTTTAATGTGACAGCAGATCAAACGGAGGTTGTCGATCTAAAAAGGGAGACGCGCGGAAAAATTGTTTTTGACGCATATCCTGAGGAAGAGGTTTCAGGAGAAGTCATAGATGTTTCATTTACCCCAAGAGTCGATGAGATTGGCACCGTTTATGATGTTAGAGTTTCTTTGAATAAAGATAACTTGCAATTTAAGTATCTTTTGGGGATGACAGGTGATATAACAGTTGTGACCCAAGAAAAAAAGAATGTGCTTCTTCTTCCGTTGGAATTTGTAAAGACTGATGAAAAAGGAAGGTATGTTTATATAGATTCCCAAAAAAGAGAGAAAAAATATGTTGAGGTAGGAATTGAGGGCGAAGAGGTAATTGAACTGAAAGGAATCGAAGAGGGAACTATGGTTTATGATTGAACTCAAGAACGTAACAAAGCAATATGAAGTTGGAGATCAAATCATTCAAGTTCTTAAAGGAATAAGCCTGAAAATCAGAGATGGGGAATTTGTCGGAATTCTTGGAGCCTCGGGTTCGGGTAAATCCACGCTTATGCATATCATAGGGTTGCTCGACTCGCCGAGTGAAGGACAAGTTTTAATTGACGGGAAGGATGCGTCAAAGCTTTCGGATAATGAGCTCTCAAAGCTTCGGAATCATTACGTTGGTTTTGTTTTTCAGCAATTTAATTTAATCAACAAATATAGTGTCCTTGAAAATGTGCTTTTGCCGGCACTCTACTCTAAAGAAAAGCTCCCATTTGATCCGACTAATCGTGTTCTTGAACTTCTCTCAAAATTTGGAATTTATGATAGACGCAATTACCGTCCAAATAAGATCTCAGGCGGCCAGCAACAGAGGACGGCAATTGCCCGAGCGTTGATTATGAACCCAAAAATAATTTTGGCGGATGAGCCCACGGGAAATTTAGACACTAAAACCGGAGAAGATATAATGGATCTTTTGAAAAGTCTGAATAAGGAATTTGGGTTGACTGTCGTAATAGTTACGCATGAGAAAAACATTGCTGCAAAAACTAAAAAGCAGATATTTATTCGCGACGGCCAGATTGTCAAAAAATACCTATGAAATTCTTATCATTTTTGATAGGTGCATCTTTTGATGATTTCAGGAGAAATAAAGTCAGAACGTTTTTAACATCTCTTGGAATTATGATAGGAGTTTTGTCCGTAGTGCTCTTGATAGCTTTTGGCTTGGGATTACGAAATTATATTGAACAGCAATTTGAAGAGCTTGGAACAAACCTTTTATATGTCATTCCGGCAAGGTTGATAGGTGAAGGAGGAGGGCTTCAGGCGGCAGGCGCTGCCGCGATCCCGCGGTTTGAAGAAAAAGATGTCGCAAAACTTGAAAAAATCGAAAATGTTGATTTTGCAGCGCCCTATTTTGAAACTTTCTCAAATGTTGAAGCAGGCGGAGAGACTAAATATACCCAGGTCAGTCTTGGCGATGAGAATATGAACTCCGCCATAAATCTTGAGGCGGATATTGGACGATTATTTACTAAGGGAGACGTTGATAAGCGAGCAAAAGTTGTGGTACTGGGACCAAGCCTTGCGGAGGATCTTTTTGGGGCAAAAGAGGCGGCGGTCGGAAAAACCGTCCGAATATCCGAGCAAAATTTTAAAGTCATAGGAGTAATAAAATCAAAAGGCAGCGGAGTTTTGGGGGGGCCCGGTTTTGACACGATTGTTTACTTACCTTATAAATCATCCCTCAGAATAAATCCTAATAAAAAATTCTCCGCGCTATATATCCGAGTGAAAAGCGAGGGAACAATCGCTCAAGTGAAGCGTGATGCCGAGCGAGAGCTGTCAAAGACCTACGATATAGATGATGAATTCCAGGTTGTAGAACAAACTGAATTCTTAAGTACCATTGCAAGCATTTTCTCGATTCTTAATGGAATTCTAGTTGCAATAGGATCAATCTCCTTACTTGTTGGGGGAATCGGGATTATGAATATCATGTATGCAACAGTTACCGAAAGGATAAAAGAAATAGGAATAAGAAGGGCTCTTGGCGCGACAAAAACGGATATTCTTTCCCAGTTTTTGGCAGAATCGGTGATTCTTTCTGTTTTTGGCGGCGCGGCCGGGCTTATACTCGCTTTTATGATAGTCGCTGTAATTCAGAGGTTTTTTCCTGCAGAAGTTAATCTTCTTTCGGTTCTTGCGGCTCTAGGCGTTTCATCCGCAATCGGCATATTTTTTGGCGTCTTTCCGGCCCGGCGCGCCGCCAATCTCGTCCCCATTGAGGCTATTCGGTACGAATAGCCCTTACCGTTCCGCGCGGTGTGGATAATACACTTGGGAAACATCCTCGCAAACCTTTACCGTAACAGGTTTTTCCATAATATTTGATAATGTCCTAAAACCCCCTTCTGGTCCCCACGCAGAGTTATTTGCCAGTTTTAAAATATCTTCCCTAGAAGGTCTAAAAGCTGAAATTATCTTTCCTACGTTAAGATGCATTATTGACGGATGATGGTAGGTTTCAATAACAACGTTATCCCATGGTCCTAGAGACCGATGAGATAATTCCGAAAAAATAATAACTTGGTGCGCTATTTCTATATACTCTCTATGAGCTTCTTGTATTGCATTCTGTCTCTTTACCCACTTCCTTCTCCTCCTGGATATTTTACGACCTTCTGCTATAAACTCTACCGCCAACTCGTATGGTTCGGCCAGGTAACTTCTCCACTTAGAATTTTTACCTACGATGCTCTCCCAGGAAGGATATTTTACCCTGGGATTCCCGTCTTCGGGAACAAATAAAAGAGAGTTATTGCCTTCTTTTGTCTGCTGCACTACCCGTTCTCTTGTCTCGGGATCAAATCCCAAAACTTCCGCAAGCAATCTTTCCGATTCAATGTTTGACATAGCGCAATTTTACTAAATAAATCAACCCGATTCAAGAATACACCCCAGGGTTTGACAAGAAATGCGTGGTTCTGGTTTAATAAAATTCTAAGGGTATGGAAACAAAACCCGGTCAAGCATACGGCATTGTTGTTTTTACGGCTGCTATAATTTTGGCATTTCTCTTCTTGGTTAATTTTTTCAACATCTCCTACCCAATCTCCGTTTCTTCACGAACCGTCTCAGGCGAACTATCGGTTGTGGGGGAAGGAAAAGTTGATGTTGTCCCTGATACGGCAACCATTCAGGCTGGAATTACCGCTGAGGGCAGAACCGTGCAAGAGGTCGAAAGTAAAATTAACGAAGTCAACAATAGGCTCATTGACTCTGTTTCAAAACTTGGGATAGATAAAAAAGATATTAAAACCACCAACTATTCAATAAATCCAAGTTATGATTTTACTCCGAATGGCAGAAATAATATTTCAGGATACGCCGGAAACGCAGCACTAACAATCACTGTTCGTAAACTTGAACTTGTTCCAAAGATTATAACAGCGGCAACAGAGGCGGGATCAAATCAAGTTTACAATTCAGGTTTTACAGTTGATGACCCGTCAAAATATCGGGAGGAGGCAAGAAATAAGGCAATTCAGAATGCGAAAGAACAAGCACAAAAACTGGCAAAGGATTTGGGTATTAAACTTGGAAGAATTGTAAATATTGTCGAATCGCCTTCCGGCGGCCCTGTTCCGCTTTTTAGACAAGAGGCAGGGTTAGGTGGTGCGCCAGCACCGGATATTCAACCGGGCACTCAGACTATAACATCCCAAGTTACATTATATTTTGAAAGAAGGTGAATTTATGGCGCAAAAGCATGTAAATCACTTAAACATTTTTAAAACCTTAAGGCTTCACTGGTATGAAGCTCTCATTTTAAAAATCTCGCTTTTATCTGTTGGTATTTTAATCGGAGCAAACTGGCCGGGAATTGTTTTAGACTGGACAACTCCCCTCCTTATTGTAGCGGTAGTTTCATCTTTGTACGCTATTTTGGTCTGGTGGAAGGAATAGGAAGCGGATTGTCATCCTGAACGAAGTGAGGGATCTTTTTTAAGAGCTAAGATTCTTCGTTGCACTCAGAATGACATGGGGGCCTTGGTGGAAGGAATAGGAAGCGGATTGTCATCCTGAACGAAGTGAGGGATCTTTTTTAAGAGCTAAGATTCTTCGTTGCACTCAGAATGACATGGGGGCCTTGGTGGAAGGAATAGTCACATTAATAAGTTTTGCCCTCACTAATAATCTTTCACGATCAAACCACCCATCACATGTAAAAAGTGTTAAGATATCTTTTTCGCTTGAATAAAGCTTATCAACGTCGCGAGGATTGATATCTTCAATAGAATAAACCTTATACGTAAAAGTTCTGTCTTTGTTAGATAAAATCAGTATGAGATCATCCTTCTTAACTTTCTTAAGATTTTTGAAAAGATTCTCTCTATTGTGCGCATAAATAATTGTATTGTAGCCTTCGCCTATTTTGCCGCTGCTTGGAAGGTATAAGGCATCTTTGTCCGACAAAATCCATTCCCTATTAACAATCCCTCCCTGTTTTACATTTGCTTTTATACCAGACGAGGGTATTACAATTAGGCGGGGGTCTTCTCCTGTTGGGATTTCTTGTGGAGCTTCTTTTTGACTTAATCTTACCGAATTTATATAGATTTGAATATGGGAAGCTGTACCAAGGAAAAACAAAGTAATTCCAAAAACTAATAAAATAATGGGGAGTTGCCGTCTGAGGTTATTTGTTTTTCTTGACCTTTTTCTTGCCATAAAGTGCTCCAAGCGAGGCAAGAACCAAACCCAGAGCTTGTTCTATTGTAGCAAGAACTGACCTGGAATCTCCTGTTGCGGCAACAGTTGATACTCCCAAAACTTCACCCTGTTTTTGTTCTACTGCGCCGCCTGTTCCACCAGTATCGCTGGTTGAAGAGCTGGTAGGAGCCTGGGTTGGGATAGACGTAGGAGTCTCCGTTGTTACTGGTTGTTCTGTTGGAGTTGGAGTTGGAGTAATATCCTGATTCCCATCTCCAATTACAACCTCACATGTTCCTTCTCCATCACAATCAATGCAAATTTGAAGACCCGGATCAAAAACCTGTCCCTCGCCACACTCATTATTCTCTTCCTCTTGGGGTGTAGGTGTAGGCTCTTCCTGTTCTACAACATCCTCCACGCAATTTCCTTCCTCTTCAAAATGGTAGCCATCAGGCAAAGACGCTTGTGTACCTTCAATATTGAGACATAGATCAATTACATTTTGGGCGCACACACCATTTTCCTCGCTGTATCCCTCTGGAACAGAACTTTGACTACCGTCAAGGTTAGTACAGACATCAATAGGAGTGCAGATACCGTTATTTGCTGTGTATCCTGAAGGGACAGTTGCTTGAAGCCCCTCAATATTTGTACAGGCGTCTGGACAAACTTTTTTAACTTTCACCTTAGCCTTTTCTATGTCTCTGCCTGGATTTGGATTAAAGTTATTAACGGGACCTGTTGCATACAACCAATATCCACTATGATTGTCATTCTCTACGTCAAGCCAAACCTCTGTAATTTCATACCCTGGGTCAGCTGAAACATCAATTTGCTCATCAGAGTTTTCAAAATTGATATTTACCCTTGAATCATTAAAATCAGATGATTTCTCGTAAGTAAATACTTGATTACACTGATCTTGCGAAGTTGCTAAGACGCTTAAAGGAAGAGTGTAAGTCTTTGAAAAAAGACCTATAAGCAATATAAATATTGCTGTAAAATTAAGAAATTTTCTAAATAAATTCTTCATAAAAGAAGGAAAATACTACCTTCCGAAACTGTAAGCGGGCAGTATAACATAAAACCCTATAGTTGTCAAGACTATAGGTTATAAGGCGCCAGAACTGTGCGCTACCCCTTGACATCTCTATAGGAAATGTCTAATACTAAATATAGTTTTGGGCTACCAGTTTAGTTTTAAGGTAAGTTTTTTAAGATGTAAGAAATTATCTTAAATCTTACATCTTACCAACTTACTGACTAATATGGCGAAGGCAAGACTCTCTCGCGACAATAGAAAATTAATAATAATAATAGTACTTCTGATTGCTTTTGCAGCAGGATTTTTGATTGCCAGGACTCGCTACAAGCCGCAGATCAGAGAAACATTCAACATGGTTCAGGAACGCGAGCAGACAATTAATGAGCTCCGAGAAGTAATCAAAAGCTACGAAAACCAAATAATACAAGGTACAAAAAAGAAATAAGCCTTACCCCAAACCAATTCATTAATCGTTTTCGTTTTAGGTGTCGCTGCCCGTATCGGTATGGTTGTTGTCATCGGAAGATTTTCTTCGTCTATTCTTAAAACTATCCCAGGCTTCTGCTAGCCGATATAGCTGCCTCGCACTTTTATCATACAGGTCGATTAATTCGTTACATAGTTCGATTTCTATTCCGTAAATATCCTTTACTTGTTCTAGTCCGACTTGAGATTCATTGCATTCTGCCATTGCATCATCTATATATTTCTGAAAGCCTAGTCTCTGGTGCTTTTTAGCATAGCCTTCGGCTATAAGGCGAGGGGGAGCTTTGGTCGATCTACTAAGCTGATCTCTAAGATCGAACTTTTCGCTTTCTGGAAGTTTAGGCAAAATCCTTTTGGCTACTAAGATAGATGCTTTATAAGTATTTTGGTAAACTTCTAGATCTTTAAAACTTCGAATTGGTTTACTCATGCTTTAAGTTTACCGCAAACGAAACCCTTTGACCATACGCGCCGCGCCAACCATACCGCAAACCACGCCCTTGATACTCGTGGTACCCTTCTTTATAATAGAGCCAATCTTTTATGGACAACATAATTAAGTGTACGCACTGTGGCCGCGACATTAAGATAAGCGATGCTCTTGCCCATGAACTAAAAGAAGAAGCTGAACGAATCAAAAAAGCGGCAGGAGAAGAAGCTCGGAAGAAAGTCCAAGAAGAATTCGAAGAAAAAGATAAAGCGCAAAAATTAGAACTCGAAGAAGAAAAGAAGAAAAATAGAGAGTTAATCGAAACATTTGGAAAAAAGAAAAAAGAGGATGAAGAAAAAATTCGCGAACAAGTCTCAAAAGAAGCATCGGAAAAACACAGGCTTGAAAAATTAGAATACGAAAAAAAGATAAGCGATATGCAAAAGGCGCTTGAGGAGGCGCAGCGGAAGGGAAAACAAGGCTCCCAGCAACTTCAGGGAGAGGTTTTGGAGCTTGATCTTGAGGGCCAGCTTAAAACCCAATTCCCACTTGACGAATTTCTCCCAATACCAAAAGGCGTTGAAGGCGCGGATATCTGGCAAAATGTTCGCGGCGAACGTGGAAATGTAGCAGGATCTATTCTTTGGGAAACAAAAAGAACCAAGAGTTTTGATAAAAAGTGGCTTCCAAAACTTCGGGAAGACACAAGACGCATCAACGCAAGCGAATGCATTTTAGTAACGGAAATATTACCCGCTGATATAAAAGGATTTCACAGAATTGACGGTGTCTGGATTACAAACTATGAGTATGCTCTACATATTGCGAGGACTGTTCGTTTTATTTTATTGAAAGTTTCGGCCGCTCGCGCTTCTGCCTCGCATGAAGATAACGAACTAAAGAGAATTTACGAATATATCACGAGCGAAGCCTTCAGGCACAAATTTGAAGCGCATTTTGAGGCAGTTAAGTCTTTGCGCGATGATTTGACAACTGAAAAAAGATTAACAGAGATTCGGTGGAAAAAACGAGAAGCTCATATTGACCGTATAGACAGAAGTGCTTCTCAAATGTACGGAGAGCTCCAGGGAGTTGCCCCTGAACTTTCCGACATTAAATCTCTCCCCGAGGAAATAGAAAATGAGGAGACGGTGATATAATGGAGTCGCCTTTCTCCGGGAAATATACGAACAATAAGGCGGCCGGGATGTACGTTTGCGTGGTTTGCGATTCCAATTTATTTTCTTCCGATACTAAATACGATTCTAAAACAGGCTGGCCTAGTTTCTGGAACACAGTGGCGAAGGAGAATGTTCGACTCAAAGAGGATATGTCCCTTGGAATGAGACGAACCGAAGTTTTGTGTAAAAAATGCGGCTCACACTTGGGTCACGTCTTCAACGACGGCCCCGAGCCAACAGGCCTACGCTACTGCATAAACTCACTAGTACTTGACTTCATCCCCGATAAAAGAAAATAGTTGTGAGAAATTGGAAAATGGTTATGGAAACTTGAAATTGGAAATTGGTTTTTGTTTTTGCTATTTTCTATTTTCCACTTTCCATTACTAATTTCTATTTTCCAAAAACTAATTTCTAATTATGAGGGTTTTTATCGGCATTAAAACATCGGAAGAAATTCAAAAACGAATTCTTGCGTGGCAGGAAAAACATAAAAATCTGCCTGTTAGATTCATAAAGCCTGAAAATCTCCATATCACTTTAGTCCCTCCATGGTATGAAACAAAAATTAACGATTTGGTTAAATATTTATCCTCTTTTAAATCTCTCATTCGGAATTTCGAGATAAGATTCGATAGTATCTCTTTGGGTCCAAGCATTGCTCCAAGACTTTTTTGGGCAGAAGCACAAACACCAAGAGATCTTTTAGAACTCAGGAAAAATATCAATGTTCATCTTAAAAAAAAACCTGAAAAAAGACCATTCAAAACCCATATAACCTTAGCGCGGTTCAAACATCTAAATTTCGAGAAATTAAAGGATGAACAAATCGAACGGAACATCAGTTGGGAAATGACTGTTGGCAAAATAACTTTATTCGAATCAAAACTCTCTCCGCTCGGAGCAAACTACCGAGAAATCTCCAGTTTCCAGTTTCCATTTGCCAGTTAATCATTGGAAACTGGCAATTGGTAATTGGAAATTTCTTAAAAAGTATGATACTTTTTAAGTATGGCATCTCTTAAGAGATCAGAAACACGGCGGCAATTCTTTAAATCTTTTGAGGCTAAATCCCTGCGCGGACGTTCCTTTCTTACCCAAATTGCGGATGATCTAACCGCAATTTGCGGCTCCACCCCATTTTTATTATTTCACGTTCTATTTTTTACTGGGTGGGTTACTATAAACCTTGATTATGTTCCGTGGATTGTTCCTTTTGACCCTTTCCCTTTTGGTCTTCTTACAATGGTCGTATCTCTTGAGGCAATATTCCTTGCAATATTTGTACTTGTGTCTCAAAACAGAAGCGCATATATTTCAACTATTCGCGATGAAGTCCACATGGGAATAAATTTGATAGCCGAAGAAGAGATAACAAAAATTCTCGAGGTTTTGGCAGAAATAAGGCGCGAGCTTGGAATTAAAAAACCCGATCCTCAGCTTGAAAAAATGCTTGAGAGAATTGACGCAGCCTACATAGAGCGCGCTATCTTAGGACAAATGGAAAGGGCAAATAAATCCTTAGTTAAGAAAATGTTGGGAGAATTACCTGAGCCAATTGCCCACCCAAAAACAATCATCACAAGCACACCTGGTAATGGCCAAGATTTAAATAACTCTAAGTCCACAAAGGAACCAAAAAATGGTTCTAAAAAAGAGGGAGAATCTGATTTTATATAGGAAAATTTATGAATCAGGAGACGAGAAAGAAAATTCTTGCCGCATATGATTTACTTCAAGAGGATTCAACAACAATTCAAAAATTAGAATCGATTCGAACCTTACTTCGCGGCATAAATCCAAAGGCAGACGAAATCTTAAACCGATTATTTAAACTGCATTCGCAAATTTTACGATTTAAGGAGGGTGATGTTGTTGGGCTAAGCGTTGAGCACTTGCCAGAGGAAACCCGCGAGGACAAAAATAGGAAAAAGGCGCTTTTGCTTTTCATAAGAAACTGGAATCAGCTTAAATCAGAAGTTAAACGAGTAAAAAGTGAATTTGAGAAAACGCAGGGCGATTCGCAAGAAGCTTTTACCAGCACAAAAAATATTCTTGCAGGATTCAAAGGCCCTTTGGGAATTATAACAATTGCGGCAGCAATAATAGTTGCTGTCGGAATTGTCATAAATTTCCGGAGTCCGCAAACGGAAAAAGCTTCAGCCCCATTTCCCACATCTCCTGCGCAAAAGATAAACCCCGTTAGATCAAAATTATCTAACGGGGTAAAAGTTATAGATTTTAACGGAAAAAAGATTCCAATAAGTGCGCTCACAACAGGAATTGGTCCCGAATGCCAAACAAATCAGAAACCCGTGGAGCATTATCATGCCCTTAATCACCAAAGTGCAAAAGCAATAGGTGGTTCAGAAGTGGTTGATCCGGGCGGGTGTGGTTTTGGAAAAGTCAGTGATACAAAAATTGAAGATATCTGATATAATCACGGAATGGCAAAAAGCTCTCAAGCTAAAAAATCCAATAGGTTCACTGGTATCAAGATAAAAAGTCTTCTTTTGCCGATTGCAATTGTAATCGTTGTATTAGCTCTCGGTTTATTGAAGGATCAGTTTGTTGTTGCAAGTGTAAATCGCGAACAGATTAACCGCATAGAGCTCATCCGGGCACTTGAGAAAAAAGAAGGCAAAAATGCTCTTGAGGGAATTATAAATGAAAGATTAATAATTCAGGAAGCGAAGAAAAAGAAGATTATTGTTTCTGATAATGAAATTAATGATGAAATTTCAAAGATTGAAAAAAGCATAAAAGATCAGGGGCAAAATTTAGATGATCTACTGGCTCTTCAAGGATTAACAAAACAACAATTAAAAGAAGAGGTAAAAACCCAGCTTCTGTTAAGAAAGCTTGTGGGAAAAGTCGAAGTCTCAGACAAAGAAATTGATGATTTTATTGAACAAAATAAGGCTTCTCTGCCACAAGATGCAAAACCGGAAGATTTAAGATCGCAAGCAAAAGCACAGCTTGAGCAGGATAAAATTAATCAAAAAATTCAATCTCTTGTTGAAAATCTTCGTAAAAAGGCCAAAATCGAATACTTCCTCGGATTTTAATATCTAAAATACGCCCCTCGACTTTAATATGATTTATCTCTATAATATTTTGTCACATGGCAAATACTATTTGGCTGTCGCATACCGGAATTGAAGCACTTGAGCGCTGCCCGAGATGTTTTTGGCTTCAATATGTTAAAGGCATTTATCAACCTGAAGGAATAGTTTCGCGTCTTGCGAATAGGTTTGATAAAGTACTCAAAAATTACTTCAACATCTATAGAAATACCGGTGAGTTGCCCCCAATGATTCAAGGCAAAATTGAAGGAAAACTTCAAAATCCATATCAGGAGACTTATTGGATTCGAATTGATAATAGATACGGATTCAAGGGGAAGCTTGATGAGTGCATTGTTGAGAAAAATGGGGAGCATATTCCTCTGGATTTTAAAACTGCAAGCACTGATCCTCGAGATCGAGAAACGCTAGCTGCTTATCAATCCCAAATAGACGCCTACCTTTTCTTACTCGCGCAAAACAATAAAAAAGTTGGAGATTTTGGATATCTTATGTATGTTTATCCAGATCAAGGAACCGAGCTTCATGATAAATTTCCAATGGTCATTCATATTAAGAAGCTTCGCGGAAATCCTGCCAATACTGCAAAAAAAATAGCCTCTGCAATAAGAATTCTTGAAGGAAAAATGCCTGCTCCCGCACCTTCCTGCCCCTTCTGTAATTATAGGAACATAAGAATTGAGGAGTAAAACTTGAAATTATTTTAAAAATACCCTAATATAATTTTACGTGGGAAAATTCTTGGTTCTAATAATCTTTATTGCCGTAATATTTAATCCTAAAACTATAGGTGCTCAAACCGCGACCTCATCACCCCAAACAACTCGCGATCGATTGATAAATTTAAAAGAGGATCGCCGAGAGTTTGTTCAGGACACACGCGAACAAATGAAAGAAAAAATGGAGGCTTTTAAATCCCAAATCAGAGCTATTAAAGATACTAGAAAACAGCTGCTTACCGAGAGAATTGCTGATAAAGTAGCAAGCGCAAACGCAAGATTAACTAACAAAATGGATAAAGCATTGGATCATTTGACAGATATTCTTAATAGAGTAACGGAAAAGGCGGCAGCTTTCAAAGCACAAGGGAAAGACACAACGGCGCTCGACGCGGCAATTACGACAGCGGCAAACGCAATTACGACAGCGAAAAATGCAGTTGATGCTCAAAAATCAAAAGAATATACGGCAAATATTACGGATGAATCAACATTGCGAAATACTATTGGTCAAATGGTTTCACAGTTCCGATTGGACATTCAGGCAGTGCACAAGCTGATTGTTGATGCAAAACAAGCCGTTATGAAAGCAATAATGGAAGCGGCAAAGCTTCGCGGCGAAGATAATACGGCAACAGGCTCAGCTAACATATAATATGGACCCAAATCAACCACAAAATCAAACTCTTGACAATCCCACTGTGCCTGTGGGAAACGTTCCGCCCGCACCACCCCTTCCGGGGCAGAGCCCCTCCGGGGCGGCGCCAACACCTCCTCAACCGACTGCTCCCCTCACACCACCCGCAAGTCAAGGAGGGCCTGCCATGCCGCCGAACAGTAAAATGGTTTTATTTATTGCAGTTGGAATTCTTTTGCTTATAGTTCTTGGGGTAACTTATTTCTTGGCAACTCAGCTTAATAATCAGAACAACGCACAGGTAACTCCGGCCCCTACACAGGTTCCAACGCCCACGCTAACACCAACGCCCACGCCGCTTTCTGAAGAAGATATAGAAACAATCGATCTTGGAAGCCCTGAGACCGATCTTAAAGGCATCGAGGACGACGTAAAACAGCTATAGTCTTTCCCCAACTCCCTCACCTTATAGTTTTGGTTTGCCCTGAGCGAAGTCGAAGAGTATAATACAGCCCTTGAGAAAGCTTCTCGTAAACACACAATAGCTGTGTGGCCCGCCTATGGCGAGGTATCGAGACTCTTGGCTCTTTGACATCGACACGGATCAAAGTATCAGTCGCATCGCGACAAAAGAAAGGAAGAATCATGATCAACGCTATCAGCTTCCTGATTTTCTTTGTTTGGGGAGTTACCGATCTCGTTAGGGATGGCTTGCAGAAAATGCTGAAGTCCTATCCGCTTCTTACCATAGCGACTGTAGTGATATGGGTGATTATAGCACTGATCGGAATACCGTCTTTCATCTTGACAGGAGAGCCTGTGCTAGTGGTGATGGCCGCATTACTTGGCTTGATCCTCTTGGCAATTTTGGTTCTCTTCGGTATTGCCGGAATGGAGGCCGAAGACTAGCGGTACAAGGCATGGTGAGGCAAGATCGAACCATGAATCCACCTTGCAAGGAGGGAACTCATGCTCCCAATCTGGAACAGCCCTGTCGAGGCCGGACTTTTTATGCTCGCGATCCAATGGGGCGCAATCCTCTACATCAGGGTTATCTGGGAAGGGCATTTCTACTGGACACGCTGGTGGTCATTCAAGGTAGGCGACATTCTACTCGCTCTTTACGGTGTGGGTGCAGCAATACTAATCCAGGACAAAGATGTTACTGGGCTTCAAGGCAACTTCTACTGGCACGTCACACTACTCATAGTAGGACTCGTCATCTCGATTGCGATCGAGACAAGATCGGCGCCTGGACGCGAAGCGGCAATTTCTTGGCTTCCGAGCCAAATCTGGCACACTGCCATGTTTGCCGTGCTATTCTACCTTGTGCTCTGGAGCGGGATTCTCATCATCACCAAGTTCCACTCCGACCCATGGGTAGTCACGTTCTGCGTACTGTGCATCGCAGGATACGTCGCAACTGTCGCGTTCGACAACAGCCCTTGGCAAGACCCGTCGCCCGAAATGCTCATCAACGGCATCAGAAGGTAACATCCGTGTCGATCCGGAAGCGCTCTTTCGCCTTTTGGCGAATTCCGATTTTATTCGGAAACAAATTCACAAACAGAGCGCTTCCATCTTCACCTCAAGTCTAATGATCTGAATTATTAGACTAGGCACAAAAACTTCCCCGTGATACTCGTGATACCCTTCTGTTAGAAGGCCAAATTCTTAGGTTGGCCCGCGAGGAAGCCGTTGATGTTCTCCTCGGTGATCCGCAATATTCGCATCAGGGCCTCACGGCTGTTGAAGGCATTATGGGGAGTAATCACAACTTTTGGATTATTTAAGAGCATGTGGTTTTCAAGAACTGTTTTTAAATCTTCAATCGGAAACTCTTTGTGCAAAAGCTCATGTTCCTCGCGAATAATTGATTCTTCTTCAAGAACATCGAGTCCTGCGGCCGCAACTTTTCCGCTTTGAAGCGCTGAAACTAATGCCGTTGTATCAATAATTGCCCCTCGTGCAGTGTTTATAATCACAACGCCATCCTTCATTTTAGAAAATGCATCGCTATTTAGCATGTGATGTGTTTCTTTATTGTATGGAACATGAACTGAAATTATATCTGATTGAGAAAGCAACTCGTCCATAGATACAAAACGGAACCCAAGATCAGCTGCAAGTTTTGGATCCGGCGTTCGTTTATAAGCTAAAACATCCATGCCAATCCCTTTGGCGATTCGGATAACATGCGAGCCAATATTTCCAACCCCAATCACCCCTAAAGTTTTTCCAAAAAGATCGAACCCCGTAAGCCCTGTTGGTGAGAAATTTCCTTCGGAAACTCTATTATGGGACTCAATCAATCTTCGTGATATGGCAAAAATTAGAGCAAAAGCGTGTTCTGCGACGGTATTCTCTCCGTATGTCGGAACAGTTGATACGATAATGTTTCGTCTTTTACACTCCTCAATATCAATATGGTCAAATCCCGTTGACATAGTTGCGATAAATTTCAGATTAGGCATCAGGTCAAGAACTTGTTTATCGATAGTCGAATAGATGAACACCACAATTCCATCCGCATCTTTTACGGCCGGAACATTCTCAATATTTAATTCCTCCGAATGGAACGAGATGTCAACGGTGTTTCCGAATTTTTCTTTAAGATAATCCTCTTCCCAGTCTTGTAGTTCAAAACACGCAAACTTCATAATTTTGATATTAGATATTAGATATTAGATTTTGGATATTGGACATTTCTACTAGATTTTAAGTATCGAAGTAGGCCATTAATTAGTTTCCCAACCAAATCTACCTGTGCCATTAACTTATTATATAAGCTTTCATCTAAATAACCTAGGTCTTTTGCCAGTAGAAGGTGATACTTAAGTTCTTCTAAGGATGCTCTTGCTTGGAAAACGAAATGAATATACTCTTTTCTTGAACCTCGCGAATTACCCTCAACCAAAATTGCCGCGATCGAACTTGCTGATCGACATAGCTGATCTGTTAATCTATACATTTCATGTTTCGGAAAACTAGTTGTTACCTTATAGATCATAACTACTAATTTATGAGCCTCTTGCCACGCTTTTAACTTATCGAAACTATTTATTAACCTTTTCACTTTTAATTATTATCTAATATCTATCATCCAAGATCTAGCATCTAAATTCGACCTATTGTATGATAAATGTAGGCGTTTAATTAGGCGTCTGTCTTTTGCTGCCCATGCTGATTTCTGAGGAAGAGTTAAAAGCATTAGTTTTAAAAACAGGAGTTATTACGCAAGAAAAGCTTGAGGAACTTAATGAATTCGCTAAGAATTCTAAAGTAACTCTTAATGATGCTTTAATTGAAAAGGACATAATTTCTGATGAAAATTTAGGAATTCTTATTGCCAATTTTCTCCATATCCCTTTCATAGTCTTATCAAAATTATCAATCCCTGAGAACATCTTTCATATAATCCCTGAAAAAACTGCGAGGAGAAATAAAGTCATTCCGTTTGCATTGGACCAAGATGGATTAAGACTTGCCATGGTTGATCCAACAAATGTTGAGTTACAAAATGTAATCGGCAAGAAAGCCGGTTTTAGGGTTATACCATATCTTGCTACGGAAAGAGATATCGAAAGCGTTCTAAAAATTTATAAAAAAGCCCTTCAGGTTACCTTTGAAGAGCTATTGCACAAAGAACTGGGAGAGACAGATCCCTCAAAATTATCAGATGAAGCCCCAATTGAGAAAATCGTAACGCTTCTTATAGAATTTGCCTATCAGGATAAAGCGTCAGATATTCATATAGAGCCGCAGGAAAAAGAATCTTTAATCAGGTTCAGAATTGACGGAATACTCCATGACGTGCTTCTCTTGCCAAAAAATTTTCATGACAGAATAATCTCAAGAATAAAAATTCTTTCAAGGCTACGAACCGATGAGCATTTAAGTGCGCAGGATGGAAAAATGAGAGTTAAGCTTGAAGAGGAGGATCTAGATATTAGAGTATCAATTTTGCCAATTACGGATGGGGAGAAGGCTGTGTTAAGACTTCTTGCCGCAAGATACAGACAATTTTCTCTTATTGATCTAGGAATGAATGAGGAGGAACTCAAGAAAGTAACATCCGCATACAATAAATCATACGGAATGGTCCTATCAACCGGTCCTACCGGATCGGGAAAAACTACCACTATTTACGCTATCTTAAAGATCTTAAATACTAGGGAAAAAAACATCACCACTATAGAAGACCCTATTGAATATAGAATCATGGGAGTAAATCAAATACAGGCAAACCCTAAAACCAATCTAACTTTTGCCAATGGTCTGCGCTCTATTTTAAGACAAGACCCAAATGTTGTTTTTGTTGGGGAAATTCGCGACAATGAAACTGCAGGAATTGCTGTAAATGCTGCTCTAACCGGTCATTTAGTTTTGTCTACATTACACACAAATGATGCGGCCACTTCCCTTCCCCGCTTAATTGATATGGGCGTTGAACCGTTCCTGGTCGCATCAACTGTTAATGTAATTATTGCCCAAAGGTTGGTTCGAAAAATTTGTGAAATGTGTAAAGCGCCATATAAAATTTCCACTTCAGAATTAATCAAGAATCTTCCAAAAGAAATGGTAACTAAACATTTTGGAGAAAAAATCGAGGTTGAATTTTTTAAGGGACAAGGCTGTAAAATTTGTCATTCAACAGGTTATTCCGGAAGAATTGGAATATTTGAAGTATTAGAGGTTACAAAAGACATAAGGAAATTAATTACCGAGAAAAGCGACTCTGATGTAATTGAGCAAAAAGCAATCAGCGAGGGGATGGTTACAATGCTTGAAGATGGCTTAGACAAGACAACACGAGGCGTTACAACTATAGAAGAGGTCCTAAGAGTTACCAAAGTAGAATTAGTATGAGGGGCTCTCCCCGCCGTGGCGGGGTGAAAAAATGAACATAAAATCTATTTCAATATCCAATTCTGAAAAATTAGGCTTGATTAGCAACTTCGCAACAATGCTTGAGGCAGGTCTATCAATCCTTGAGATCGTAGACTCCCTTCTTGAGGACTCAAAAGGAAATCAAAAGAAACTACTTGAGGTATTGCGGGAAGATCTCATGCAAGGCGTCCATATTTCGGCCTCTTTTGAAAAATTCCCTAAAATTTTTGACAAAGTCACTGTAAATCTTATAAAAGCGGCCGAGGAGGGAGGAACTCTGGATGTAACTCTTTTGGATCTAAAAGAAAATATTAGAATGGAAACAGAATTTAGGGATAAAATAAGGGCTGCATTAACTTACCCTGCCTTTATTCTTCTTGTATTTATTGGCGTTTTGCTCATGATCCTAACCGTGGTTATCCCTAAAATTTCGACAGTTTTTTTGCGTCTAAACGTTCCTCTCCCCTTGCCTACTCAAATCTTGATTTTATTGTCCGATCTAATTCTTAAACAAACCATTTTTCTTGTCTTGGGAGGAATAATTTTACTTATAGTATTTATTTTTATGTATATAAATCAAAAACATGTGTTCCTAAACATTCTTTTTTCCTTTCCACTTGTAGGAAGTCTTGCGAGGCAGATAGATCTTACACGTTTTTCACGAAATCTTTATATTCTTCTTAATGCCGGGATACCTATTACCACGGCGCTAGAATTAACACAGGAGATTGTTTTAAAGAAAGAAGTAGCACAGGCAATTATAAGGTCTCGCGATATGGTTCTATCAGGTAATAAATTATCTGAAGGACTTAAGGCAGCAAAAAATATTTTCCCGAGTATAATGATAAAAATTACCGAGGCGGGAGAAAAAAGCGGTTCCTTAGACAAATCCATGCAGGATGTATCGGAATATCTTGATTATCAGGTGTCAACAACTCTTAGGACTCTAATCTCTCTTCTTGAACCAATTATGCTGATTGTTGTGGGCATAATTGTAGGAGGAATGATGTTGGCAATTATTTCGCCAATTTATGGCCTGATTGGTCAGGTTGGACCACGATGAAGCGCGGAATCACTCTTATTGAAGTAATCATAGTTATCGGAATACTCATGACGCTTGCTGGCATGGCAAGCATCAGCTTCGTGCCTTTTAGAAGTGGGTCCATTTTAGGTACAGCTATAACAACCCTTATTTCAGACCTCTCCTCTCAACAGATTAAAGTTATGGCAGGCGACACGGAAGGACGTTCTACAAACGATAATTATGGAATCTATTTTGGAACTAATTCTTACACTCTCTTCCATGGTGACAATTTTGATCCAAACGATCCTTCAAACTTTACTATAAACTTGAACGAGGATTTACAAATCCAATCGACTTTTCCGTCCTCTCAGATTATTTTTTTAATTAAAAGTGGGGAAGTAACCTCATTTTCGGAAACACAAAATTCTATAACTTTAGAAGATACTGTTGCTCAGGACTCAAAAACCATAAATATAAATAGATATGGCGTAGTCACCTCTTTAAATTAAAAATTCATAATGCAAAATTCAAAATTACAATTCAAAAGTCAAAATTATAGCTTCTCTTTAAAAACTTTTAACTTTAAACTTTTAACTTTAAAATTGTGGCGAAGCCACAATGGACAGGCATTGGTGGAACTTCTGGTGGCTCTGGCCTTTGCCTCGCTTGTTTTGCCAGGACTCATAACAGGGCTTGTGGCATCACGAGAGGGAAAAGCGCAAAATGCGCAGAGACTTGAGGCAACGGGGCTTTTGCGTGAGGGTCAGGAAGCTTTACGTGTAATCCGCGAAACAAGCTGGTCGCAAGTTGAAACAAATGGAACTTATCATCCTCAAGGATCCGGGCCTTCATGGCAGCTTATCTCAGGAAGCGAAACAATTAACGGCTACGCGCGTCAAATCACGATAAGTGATGCTTACCGAGATTCTAATGGATATCTTGTCGAAAGCGGAACGCTTGATCCATCAACTAAAAAGAGCGTTATCACTGTTTCCTGGAATACTCCATACCCATCAGGGGTCACCTCGACCATGTATTTAACTCGTTATCTTAACAACACTATTTTTACGCAAACTTCAGAGTCCGATTTTAATTCGGGAACTCTATCGGGTACCATAGTTACAAACACCAATGGAGGCGAGGTCACTCTAGGCGCGGGAGGAGGCGGTGACTGGTGTAATCCTAATCAGTACATTGTCGAAGATCTTGATCTTCCCAAAAGTGGAGTAGCAAATGCCGTCTCGGCATATGAAGGCCGCATCTTGGCAGGAACAGGAGAAAACTCTTCCGGAGTATCCCTTGCCGATATTGCCGTCACAAATACCGATCCACCTGTCGCTACAATTTCGGGAACATTTAACGGTTATAAAACAAATGATGTTTATATAGAAGGTAATTATGGATATATAGGAACAGACACGAATTCTAAGGAGATAGTTATTATTAACATGGCTACCCTTCCATATTCCGAATCGGGATACTTTGATGCGTTCGGAAATACCGACACAAATAGTGTTTTTATAGTGGGCAACACCGGCTATATGACACAAGGGAATAGACTTAGAAATTTCAATCTTGCCACCTGTAGCGGAGGAAATCGAACTGGCTCTTGTCCCGCAATTGACCCGGATGGCGCGGCAATCTCTGCGACCGGAACGTCTGTTGTGGTTTCGGGAAATTATGCATTTGTCTCGATTGCGGGACACGTAAGAGAACTTGAGATTTTCAATATCTCAAACCCGGCCAGCATAACTCGAGTTGGATGGGCAGATGTAAATGGAGAGGCAGCAAGAGATGTTTACATGAACTCCGATGCGACAAGAGCCTATCTTGTTACAGATGCTTCATCCACACTGCCCGAATTTTTCATAATTAACACTACAAACAAAAATTGCAGTGATTGTCCGGATTTAGGCACTTATAATGCCGGGACTTCTGTTAATCTTAAAGCCGTTGAAATTGTACCCGGGAATCGGGCAGTTGTTATTGGACAGGGAGGCGAAGAATATCAGGTTATTGATATCTCAACAGAAGCAAGTCCTGTCAGATGCGGAGGAATGCAGATGAACTTTGGCATTAATGACAGCGCATCAGTTCTTGAAGCAGATGGAGACGCCTATTCATATATTGTCACCGGGGATGCTCCTTTGGAGCTCAAGGTTATTGAAGGCGGACCCGGAGGAGAATATACAACTTCAGGCACTTTTGTCTCAGGCCCTTTTGACGCAGGATCAAGTGTTGCCTACAACAGAATTATTCCTAATTTCATTGAGCCTTTGGGAACAAATTTGGAGCTTCAAGTAGCTGTGGCTTCCGATGTTGGTGGAAGCTGCACTAATTCCTCTTATTATTTTGTGGGGCCGGACGGAACTTCAAACACGTTCTTTGCAACCTCGTCTGCTATTCCTCTTCTTACAAACGCGCAAGGGTATGTTAATCCAGGACGCTGCTTTAAGTATAAAGCATATTTTTCTACCACCGATGTATATGCGGCACCAGTATTAAATGACGTTACTGTCAACTATTCACCATGATTTATCCAGCACCATTTTTATCTAAGCTTGAACTATGTTCTCCAAAACCAAAAAATGGTGCTGGATTTACACTTGTCGAACTCCTCCTATATATGGGTATTCTCTCGCTTTTTCTCCTGGTCCAAACTCAAATTTTTACATCAGTTCTCGGGGTACGGCTTGAATCGGAAGCAAACTCTCAAGTTTCGCAAGATTCCCGATTTATTATGGCCCGGCTTATCTATGATATAAATCGTGCGGAAAATATCGCAGTGCCCGCAACTCCCTCGGCTGTTACCGATTCCCTTGAGCTCATCATTGATGGAACATCAAACATATACTCTCTTTCTGCCGGAAATCTTTTAATCACGAATAGCCAAGGGTCCGATAACTTAAACAGTTTCGGGACAAGGATCTCAAACCTTTCCTTTAAGAAACTTGGGAATGTCGGCGGGAAAAATACTGTAACTATCTCTTTAACGCTAACAAGCGTTACCCAAAGAGAAGCGGGGCCTGAAACAAGAACAGTTCAAACAACTTCAGGATTAAGATGAAAAAAAATAGTGGGCAAACTCTTGTGTCTCTTATGATTTTTATGGTAACAGCCATAATAATTATAACAGCCGCTGTAGCCGTAATTATAATAAACAGCAAGACCACGAGTAAGCTATATCAGGGCATGGTTTCTTATGATGCCGCAGAAATAGGTATTGAAAATGCAATCATAAGACTCTTAAGAGACCCGAATTATACGGGGGAAACATTGAGTTTGGAAGATTACACTTTGGAAATTCAGGTATCGGGAGGGGGTGGGGCTCCATATATTATTACATCACAAGCCACGAATGGAAATTTTAAAAGAACAATTCAAGCGCAAGCATCATATAATGATAATATATTAACCATTTCCTCTTGGAAGGAACAGTAACGAGTAAAACAACATGAGATCGCAAGGAGTAATATTTCTTAGAAGAGACGGCTTTGATTTTTATGAAGATCGCGATGGCCGAATTTTAAATTTCCCCTTTTCGCAAGGCGTAGTATTTTCTTTAGAGATTATCAACCTCAAAGAGCTAAAGAATCAAATTAAGACTTTTGTTGAAACAAACAAACTTTCTCGGGCAGATTTAATGATTATTCTATTGGCAGACGTCTTATTCGAAAAAGATATTCAAGTTCAGGATCCAAATACTCAAGCCCAGGAGGTCCAGAAGTTTCTGGATATAATTCCCTTTGAGTCCATAAGCACTAAGATTCTCCCAATCCAACAAGGAGTAAGAGCTATAGCTGTAAATAAAAATCTTTTGGATGCGCTTAAGATCTCTTTTGAAGAGTTTGGCTTTTCAATTGAGGGAATGGTGCCGTATGAGTTTCTTGGCGAACTTTCTTCGGGAATAAATTCCGTAACTACAGAGACTTCAAAGACCATTATCAAGCAATTTGATTCTTTAAAGGAGGCAAGTTTTGAGTTTGAGAGAAATGAAAAGAAAACAGCCTCTCAAGTTGAATCACAAGTAGGCAAAAATAAACCCAAAAGCTTAAGGCTCTATATCATATTGGGTATTTTTGGCCTGCTTTTATTAATATTAATTTTCCTTATATTCACCGGGAGATAGTATAGGCTCTTGACAAGTACTTGGGAATATGCTTATGATTAGTATGTAATGAAATCTGCCCGCCGCATTCAAGGATTCACCCAGCACCATTTTCGTCGTTGGGTGGAATATTGTAAAAATAGTGCTGGGTTCACCCTAATCGAACTCTTAGTCGTCATAGGTATTCTTGCTGTGCTTCTAGCAATCACGCTTATAGCAATTAACCCTGCACGGCAATTCTCTCAAGCAAATAACACAAAAAGAAGTAGCGATGTTAACGCAGTTCTTAACGCTGTCGGCCAATATGCGGCAGACAACCAGGGGAATCTCACTGCTCTGGGAATAACGGCAACAGCATCGGCAATTGCAGATACCGGAGTGAACATTTGTGATGATTTGGTTCCCCAATATATCGCAGCGCTTCCTGTTGATCCACTGACCAATAACGGTGACCCTATTGATCAGAGCGAATGTGCGGCAGCTTATGACACAGGATATACAATTTCTCAGAGCGCAACCGACAATAGAATTACAGTTAATGCCCCGGATGCAGAACTTGGAGCTACAATCTCAGTGACTCGCTAAACTTTAGAACCAACCACTTTTTTTCTCTTCTTTTTCAAACTCTTCTAAAAGCTGTTTTTGTTTTCCTCGAAGCTTAGTAGGAATATTAACCTTTACCCGCACATAATGATCTCCGCGGCCTTTGCCGACAAGATTTGGGACTCCATGTTCTCTCAAACGAATAAGCGCTCCCGGCTGGGTACCTTCCGGGATTTTAAGCTTAATTTGCCCATCGATAGTTTCAATATTGACTACGCCACCAAGCGCTGCTTGAGCCATAGGGATTCCTTTTTCTGTTATTATATCTTGCCCCTCTCTCACAAATTTTGCGTGGGGTCTTATATCAACAATTAAATCAAAGTCATCAAATCTAATCCTTGATCCATCACCAATTCCTCCCGGTATTTTAATCTTTTTTACCGCACCGTTTATGTTTACTTCTTTTTGAATGCCTTTTATTCCCTCCATAAAATCAATTGAAATTGAATAAGTGGGTTTACGCCGACCAAAAGGCGAGGCCCCTCCAAAAAACTGCTCGAATATCTCAAAAGGATCAGTAAACCCGCCGAAATCGAAACCCTGAGCTCCACCTCCGGTTGAATAAGTGTATGTGAATGGACCCTGTTGACGAAATCCACCGAATCCGCCGCCAAACGGTCCCTGCCGCGCCTTCGCGGAGCCGAAGGGGCCACCCGCAAAAGCAGACGGTCCAAATTGATCATACTGCTGCCTTTTCGAAAGGTCCGAAAGAATTTCATAGGCGTGATTTATTTCTTTGAATTTCTCTTCAGCTTCCTTTGTTTTATTACGATCCGGATGATATTGAAGAGCCAGTTTTCGATATGCCTTCTTAATTTCATCGGGTTTAGCCGATTTTGAAACGCCCAAAATCTGGTAATAATCCTTTTCTGTCATAGGGTATTTTAGCAAAAGTTGAGGCCGTTTGCTAGTGGAACGCAATGGATCCTTCGGTCGCAACACGCGGGTTCAGAGATCCCTCGCCTCTTAGACCGAGACTCGGGATAATCCGCCACTGGCGGATTAGTTTGGCTCGCATACTAAACTCCCTATTTTGATACTTCCCGGGAGAGGTTTTTTGGCAGGTGTTGATTCGCGGCAGGTGTAGGTTTGAATAGGTGTCGGTGAGGGACTAGTTTGCCGTGTGATAGATAGCGTTGGGGTTGTCTGGATTACGGTCGGTGTTATTTGAATAGGAGTTGGGGATGGAGCTTGTTCTCCTATTGTTGTTGGAGTGAGTATGGATGGAGGTAGAAAGAAAAACACCCGAATTTGTCGCGTGTTATTAGTGATTGTGAAAGCCCCGGCTGTAGCACGAATTTGTCCGCCGATTATCAGATTCACTGAATAACTACCCACCGCAACATTGGGAAAACTAAATATTCCGGATGTATCTGTTAACGTAGAAAGTGCTTGCATGCCCGAAGTTGTGATTTGGGCGCCTGAATACCCGCTTTCTCCCGCGTCCCATGCCTTATTTCCGTTTGCATCAATAAACACTCCCCCATATATTTCATGCACAACTTGGGAAGGGGTGGGAGAAAGCGTAATGGTAGGCATTCCAGTAGGAGAAGCGCCCGTAGGCACTGGACTGATATTTAGGCACGTTGTCAATGCTTTGTAAGCATTAAGCCTTGGCCCGATAGGTTTATCCGTATTAATGGGATCTGCTCCCCTCACAAGACAACTCTCAACCTGGGCGCTAGATAGCGAAGAGTTGGCAGCAAGAAGCAGCGCCGCTACTCCCGCGACATGAGGCGCTGCCATTGATGTTCCGTTTCTTGATTTGTAAGAGTTACCGGGTGAGAGCGAGTAGATTCCTACCCCCGGTGCTGCTATATCTACAACGCTTCCCCAATTAGAAAAACTTGCTCTGCCATCCGATGAGGTCGTAGCTCCAACGGCTATAACGCCGCTACAAGATGCGGGGCTATAATTTTGGGCATTAACATTATTGTTTCCTGCAGCCACAACAATTATAGAGCCCCGTGACATGGCATAGTTGATAACATTTTGATAACTTCCAGAACAAGAGCTGCTTTGGCCAAAACTTAAATTTATTATATTTGCACGATTGTCCGAAGCGTAAACCACTCCATCAACTATATCCTGAGTCGTTCCTCTACCATCTTTTCCTATTGTCTTTACGGCCATTAGAGTTATGTTCCAATTTACTCCCGCAATTCCAATATTATTATCGGTAGCAGCTCCTATTGTCCCTGCAACATGCGTACCATGCCCGTGATCATCCATAGGATCCGAATCCCTTTCTTTTGGGCTTGAACAGCTGTCGTTTGATGAATAAAGATCACATGTTGAAAAATCTTTTCCTTTTATGATGTTTCTCCCAACAAAATCTTGATGGTTATAATCAATTCCCGTATCAACAACTGCAACAATTACTGAATTTGACCCCTGAGAAATATCCCAAGCCTTCTGCATTTGAATTTTTTCAAGACCCCAAAGCTGCCCGAGAAAGGGATCATTCGGACTAGCTTGGACTTCCACAAGATAATTCGGTTCAACCCCTACTAGCTCTCTCAAGTCCGTAAGCTCTTGTCCTGCTTTTTTAATGTCTGTCCCCTTTTTAAACGTAAGTAAATAATAGTTTCTAAGCAAGGGGTCCTCACTTTCAAAGGCTTTCTTCTGAGAGACAACTCCAAGTTCTTTGAACTTTTTTTCGATTCTCGCAAGCTCTTCCTCTGTGTAAGATGCTTTAAGCTTTACAATCAATTCGTCTGGAACATAGGGTGCCGTGAGGGAAAAAGTTTTTTGACCCTTTGTTTTCTCAAGATCTTTGATTGATTCCTTAAGTCCCAGAGCGGAAATAGCAAAAAAAACCAAGGGGATAAAAAGGATAATTACGATAATAATCGTTACTGTGATTACAAGTAGTCTCTTCCTTTTAAAATCGGGGTCATCTGTCGAGATAACTTTGCCAAACAGATTCTCGAAATATTTCTTTACCGAATCCATAATTATCTTACACGTTCTTCTGCATCTGCGTGCCGTCTGCGGGAGGTTCATGCGGGACTGGCGGGGAAGAAGAAGGCGGTTCTTGCGGTTTAACAGGCGGCATCATGCCGTCATTGTCAAAGCCATAAACAGGCTCTTTCCCATTGGTTTGACTTTCTTGTTCAGTTTTTGATTCGCTAGTAACTTTTTGAACCTGAGTTTTTGAGAAGATAAATTCGTTTTTTTGTTCATCAAAGTCTATGAGGATTGTGTCTCCGGCAACATAATTCTTCCCAATGATCTCAAGAGAGATTGGGTTTTCAATTACGGTTTGAATCAAGCGCCTCAAAGGTCTTGCTCCATAAATTGGGTCATACCCTTCCTTAGCAAGTTGATTCAACGCCTTCTCAGTAATTTCAAGATCAAATTTTTGATCTCGAAGGAGCTTTCTTGTTTTCTCAATCCCAAGTTTTGCGATCAAGATCATATCGCGTGGGTTCAAAGGTTTAAATACTACCAATTCATCAAATCGATTAAGAAGTTCGGGTCTGAAGAATTTATGCAGTTCGTCGAGGAGAATTTTGGTTACTTCCGCAAATTTTTTCTCAAATTCTTGAGCTTGTTTACCCTGAGCATCGTCGAAGGACTTATCCTCTCCGCTTGGATTTTTGGCATTTGTCGAGTCTCCATTCGGTAGAGAGGCGTCTCTAGTTTGACTTAATTGTTCCTGAATGATCTTGCTTCCTATATTTGATGTTGCAATAATAACTGTGTTTTTAAACGATATAGTGTTCCCCTTGTTATCTGTCAGCCTTCCGTCCTCAAGAAGCTGAAGAAGAATATTGAAAACGTCAGGATGCGCCTTCTCAACCTCATCAAGCAAAACTATAGAATAAGGTTTTGTCCGGACAGCTTCCGTGAGCTGCCCTCCTTCTTCATATCCAACATATCCAGGTGGCGCGCCTATTAATTTTGCCACTTCATGTTTTTCCATATATTCACTCATATCAAGCCTGATCATTGCCTCTTCTTTACCAAACAAAATCTCTGCCATGGCTTTTGCAAGTTCGGTTTTTCCGACTCCCGTTGGCCCAAGAAAGATGAATGAGGCTATCGGCCTTCCGGCGGCAGACAGCCCTATTCTCCCTCTCCTTATTGCCTCGGCAATTGCCACCACTGCTTCTTCTTGATTAATAAATCTTTTGTGAATCAACTCTTCAAGGTGAATCAACTTCTGACTTTCATCTTCTGTTAGTTTTGTTATGGGTATGCCTGTCCATGCGGAAACTACTTTTTCTATATCCTCTTTTTTAACTTCATTATCCGCTCTTTTGCCCTCGGAGCGCGTAAGCTTCACTTCAGCTCCCGCCTCATCCAATAGATCTACTGCCTTGTCAGGAAGAAATCTTTCTCCAACGTATTTTTTTGAGAGGTGAACTGCCGACTCAAGAGCTTCTTTTGAGAAAGTGACATTGTGGAATTTTTCATATTTTGGTTGAAGTACTTTGAGCATCTCGATTGCCGCTTCCTCAGACGGTTCCTCTGCCAGAATTGGTTGAAATCTTCTTTCAAATGCTTTATCTTTTTCAAAATACTTTCTGTATTCTGCCGTTGTAGTGGTTCCGATTAATTGAATCTGGCCGCGAGCAAGATATGGCTTTATTATATTCGAAGCGTCCATTGAGCCCTCTGTGTCGCCTGCTCCAATTAAAGAATGAATTTCGTCAATAAAAAGTATCAGTTGTCCGCTTGACGCTTGCGCTTCTTTAATTACCGCTCGGAATCTTTCTTCAAATTCACCGCGATGAGCCGCACCGGCGATTAAAGAGGCCATATCAAGCTGCATAATCTTGCGTCCTGAAAGGTCTTTGGGAACCTTCTCATCAACTATCTTTTGAGCAAGTCCTTCAACAATCGCCGTCTTCCCAACTCCCGCCTCTCCAATGATGATGGGGTTGTTCTTTGTTCTTCTCAAAAGTATATGTATAAGTCTTTCAATCTCGCGATCCCGGCCGGCCACGGGATCAAGTCTTCCTTCGTGCGCCTCGACGGTCAAATCAATGCTGTATTTTTCAATCATTGATTTGTGGGCGAGTACATAGCCTGTACTCTTTGATAATTTCTCTTCAACGCCTGCTTTATCTATCCCTTTTGATTTCAGAAGGTCCGCTGTTTGTGTGGCTTGAAAGACAGCAAGTAATATATCCTCAGGGCTAATAAAGCTTGCGCCTCTCTGTTTTGCTGTCCCATATGCTTCTTCAAGAATTTCTTTTGAACCGTCACTTAATGTCGGCTGGCCGAAAAAATTTCCTTTTTCTTGTCTACCTTCAATTTCTTGCGAAACTTTGGCCCCATCAACTCCGAATTGCTCAAGAACCTTAAATATTTCTCCATCATAAATGAGGCCATAAAGAAGATGCATGGGTTCGATAAGCTGTTGTCCGTTTTTCTTGGCTAATTGCTGTGCTTGATTTAAAACTTGGGTGGCGCGGGGATCAAGACGCGATAAGGCTGTAATATTTTCCCTACTTTGGGGATTTGCTACGATGCTTTTATTGCTTTGTTCCGAAGGTTCTGAAGGCACATTTGGAGCCGCGACTTTTATAGATTCTGAAACTTTTGTAGCATCACCGAACAAATCTCCGCCACTGTTTTGCTCTATTTTAACCTCGGCGCCCGTAACTTGAGTCTCGCCAGTTGCCTCATCCTCTGATCTTACTGTTTTTCTTGAATTAAATAAATTTCCAAACATAATTTTAGTTTATAAAGTTCAACTTTAAGAACTTTACAAACTTTACGAACCTTACAAACTATTTAATTATATTCATATCTGTCCTTTCTTATCAACAGCGCCTTTGTCTGCCTCTCCCTTATCAAACGCTTCACCTGCTTCTTTTGTGTTATCAGGATTTTCTTTTGGTTCTTCAACATTTGCTTCTTCTGCCATTTCTTTTTTTTCTTCTTTTTTCCTTGCAACAGCACTGATTTTTGTCTCCTCCTCCTCGCGTTTGCGCAACAACTCTTCAAGTACTGATTTACCTGCTTGCATCTTTGCCTTAAGGTATGCAGTCACTTCTGATTTTGAGAATCCTCCTATTAAAAGGAATGGCAAAATATTTGCGACCATTTCCATTCCCTCATTAACTTTAGCTTGATCGGAGGATGTAAGAAGTACTATTGCCTGATTTACGCGATCTATATCGTTTTTTATCCAGGTTTCCCTGTCTGCTTCTTGTCCTGAAAGATCTTTTGGCGGCGAAAGTTGATGGTAATTTTCTGTCCAAAGCTTTCTTACCTCTTCGTAATCCTCAACGCTTACTTGCTGAACTTTGTTAACAATAGGCAGAACTTCATGAGGTCTCACGACACCATGCGGGCCAGCTAAAGGCGTGCCCGCTCCTGCTGCTTTCTCTCTCTTTTCCCGGGTTAATAGCTCTTCAATAAGTGCCGCCTCTCGAGTTGCTCTCTGATCTCCTACAATCTCTGCTTTACTGATTTTCTCGCTTGTTTCAAGTATAGATGAGGCAAGAGTATTTCCTTTTTCTTTTTCATGTATTAGTTGCTCTCTTAGGCTAACGAACTTCTCTTTCTCGGCGGGTAAAGTAGCTTTTTCAGGATTTGCAACCATCGAAAGAGCGTGACTCATATTATTAATTTGTTCTTGCCTTGATTGAATACCTGTCGTTGAAATCTGTGAAGTGTTAAGGATATTCGTTGCAAGATTCTGAACACTTGAACTTGTTACCTGTGTTGCATTAATAATAGATGTTGCAATTGGATTTCCTTTCTGTTTTTGCTCAAGAAGTTTCTGTCTGACAGTTGTAAATTTCTCGCGTTCAGTTACTGTTGAAACGCTCGCCGGATTGGCAATTTTTTGAAGCGTAGTATGGAAGGTTGAAACCTCACTTCTCTTTGAGATGTCACTTGAAATACTTGAAACCTCATATCTTGCAATATCGCGCATCCTGGGTATCGAAAGATCTGTAAGTCTTAAAATGTCAGCACTTTCTTGGACGCTGGCTTGAATTGTTGCATGAAACTTTACCGGTTCAACTGCCACGCCAGCGCCTTTTCGGAGGAAAGGAAGAGCTCTTGCTACTCCGGTTGGCGCGAGCGATCCGGGAGGTGCCGGAGGTGGAGCGGAAGGACCTCCTTTTGATGGCGATAAGAAATTAAGGTTTCTATTCATAAACTGTTTTACAAAAATGCTGTTATCAAAAGAGAGCGACGCAAGATAATCAAGGAATATCTTAAGCAACAAAAATGGAAGTAATATTGCTACCCAAAGCATAAGAAGCGCAACAACATATAAAGCAAAAGTGTCACGAAGATTTACGGAATTGTTAATACCTATTGTTTGCCCCGGCCCTCCCAAGAGAATATTAATTGCCGTTGGATAAACAATTGTGCCTACTTGTGAAAAATCAAATGGCAGGGGAATTCCTGTTCTCCACATCACAACCAAACCTTTTAAAAAGACTGCGAAAAGCGGAGCATAAAAAAGCCATCTGAAAAATTCTCCAACCCAAATTTTGGCCGTGTTGCGAATAGGTCTGTAGAAGATAAGAAGGGGAAAGACAGGAGAAAGTATAATAAAAAACCACAAAATTATTTTTCTTACCAAAAGAAGACCTGTCATGACATAATAAGTAATTGCCGTTAGTCGAACAAGCAGCAAAGAAATAAACGCCGATTCTTCAAATTGAAGACCTACGCGTCTGAATCCAGTGAATGTTTCATAATCAAATCCAATATACAAAAGGTCTTGGGTGGAAATAAATCTATCTTCTACTCTTAGGAAAAAGTTCTGAATAATATCATTAATTTGATAGATAAATTGGACAATTGAAAAGGAGAGAGTTATAAGAATCACTATAAAAACAAATCTTGGGATGAAGCGCATAACAGTAATACTTTGCCCGCGAGTTATGATTAAAATAAAAGCGGTTGCAAGAATAAATAAGGCGAGCACGGCATATACTATGTTTCTAATCGTTATCCAAAACGGAATCAGGGGATTTTGGCCATTCACCAAAGTCAGCCATTGATAGTTTTGTAGTGCCCAGTCGAGAAATTGTCCTGAACGCGCACCGGTTTTACCTACAAAAGTTACTTCCTGGTCACTTACCCATCTCCCTTCAATCGATGAAGGGGTTGGGGTTTGAGCAGATGCGAAAGGGGCATAAAACAAACTTAAGAACAAAAGTGCAATTCCGAAAAGTATAGGGGCAAATAGTTTGGGCAGGAATAACTTCATATTTATCTAAAGCCCGGAATTCTTAATATTTCGCCTGTTACTATTTGAATAAATACAAATCCAAGCACGGCAAGTAGTAACCCTGCAAGCGAATAGAAAATAAAAGACTTGCCTGTTGCGAGACGCTCGGGATTACCCGCTGATGTCATTATGTGATATCCCCCTATTATCATAAAAAGCAGTGCTACCATCCCTATAAATCCGAGTCCTATTCCATAGAATCTTTCTACAAATCCGATTGGGTCAGTAGGAATACAACCTAAATCTGTCGGGATTTCACCGGTAGGACAGTCTGTCGGCATAGTAAAATCTCCTGTTAAAAAACAGGCTACTTTTTATCCTAGCAAATCAGGTGGAATCACACAAGAGGATCTAGTTGACGACTTCGCCTTCTTCTGCCTCGCCTTTTTTAGCTTTCGAATCTTCCTTTTTTTCTTCTGCCGAACCCTCTTCCTTCTGATCTTCTGAATTATCCGAACCTTCCGACTTAGCTGAGTTTTCGCCAGTTTCCGAACCTTTGTACATTGCTTCTCCTATCTTTGATAACGCATCTGAAAGCTCGCGGGTCTTTGATTCAATATCTTCTTTGTCGTCTTTTGATGTTGCCTCTCGAAGAACTTTTATCTTTTCTTCGATATCCTTTTTAGCATCTTCCGAAACTTTGTCGCCTGCGTCTTTTAATGATTTTTCTGCAGTAAATATAAGAGCATCGGCCGAATTTTTGGCATCCACAAGCTCCTTCTTTTTAGTATCCTCCTCACTATGCGCTTCTGCCTGTTTTGTCATTTCCTCAACCTCGTCTTTTGATAAACCTGTCGAACCTGTAATCTTAATACTTTGCTCCTTTCCTGTTGCTTTGTCTTGTGCTGTGACCGAAAGAATTCCGGAGGCGTCGATATCAAAGGTTACCTCAATTTGAGGGACACCGCGAGGAGCAGGCGGAATTCCGTCAAGAATAAAACGACCAAGAGACTTATTGTCGGCAGCCATTGGTCGCTCTCCCTGAACAACATGGATTTCAACCTGTGTTTGATTACCGGCTGCAGTTGAGAAAATCTGAGATTTCTTGGATGGAATTGTTGTGTTTCGCTCAATTAAGGGCGTCGCCACTCCTCCAAGAGTCTCTATACCCAAAGTTAGCGGAGTAACATCAAGAAGTAATACATCCTTTACCTCTCCGCCTAAAACTCCTGCCTGTACCGCTGCGCCAACTGCAACAACTTCATCAGGATTAACGCTTTTGTTAGGTTCTTTTCCAAAAAACTTCGTTACTTCATCAACAATCTTTGGCACTCTGGTCATACCGCCAACCAGAATGACTTCATCTATCTTATTCTTATCTATTCCCGCATCTTTTAATGCGGCTTCAACGGGTTTAAGCGTCTTTTGAATAAGAGGATCTACCAAGCTCTCAAGTTTTGCGCGAGTTAATTTCATGGTTAAATGCAATGGTCCTGCTGGGCCCTGTGTAATAAACGGTTGATTGATCTCAGCCTCGCTCGATGTTGAAAGCTCGATTTTTGCCTTTTCTGCCGCTTCTTTAAGTCGCTGAAGAGCCTGAGGATCGGACCGCAGGTCTATATTATTTTCTTTTTTGAATTCATCCGCAATATAATTGATTACCACCTGATCAAAATTGTCTCCCCCAAGATGAGTATCTCCATTAGTGGCTTTTACTTCATACACGCCTTCTCCTAGCTCTAAAATCGAAATGTCAAATGTTCCTCCCCCAAGATCATAAACTGCAATAGTATGGGCGTGTTTTTTATCTAAGCCGTAGGCCAGGGCTGCTGCTGTTGGTTCGTTAATGATTCGTAAAACCTCAAGTCCGGCAATTTCCCCTGCTTGCTTTGTTGCTTGACGCTGCGCATCATCAAAATAAGCAGGAACTGTAATTACTGCTTGAGTTACTTTATCTCCCAAATAATTTTCTGCGTCTTTCTTCATTTTCTGAAGTATCATTGATGAAATCTCCTGAGGTGTGTAAGTCTTTCCGTCAACCTCTACAACCGCCATTCCATCGCGGCCAGACTTTATCTCGTAAGGCAGGAATTTCTTATCTTCGTCAACGGACTTATCTTTAAAGCGACGCCCCATAAGCCTTTTAATCGAGTAAATTATCTTTTTGGGCTTCAAAACCATCTGACGCTTTGCCACATCCCCAACCACTCTGTCCACAGGATCTACCACCGAAGGGGTAACGTTGCGACCTTCAGCTGAAAAGATTACTTTGGGCGATCCTCCCTCCATAACCGCAACACATGAATTGGTTGTCCCCAGGTCTATGCCTATTATCTTCGACATTTTATCTCCTTTTTATTATATTAATGTTTTTTCTTGTTTATCACCAAGATTCTCGCTGATTTATAACTGATTTCCGCTGATTATTATATCCGCGGAAATCTCGCTATTAATCCGTGACAATCGTTTTTTTGCCTACTGTCACTTGGGCCGGTCTTAAAAGTTTACCATTTAGCATGTACCCAGGTCTTAATTCTTCCAAAACTTTGTTCTCTTCTCCATGTATTGTCGTAACTACTTCCATTTTTTCCGGATTAAACATTTCTCCTTCTGCATTAATTCTCTCTACTCCCACATCCTTGAAAGCGTCCTGAAGATGTTTAATGGTAATCCTTATTCCTTCGTCTGCTACATGTTTTTCTGCCAAAAATAGCGTATCAAAAGAAGGGATAAGTTTTATCAATAATTCCCGATTAGCAAACTTGACAAACTCGTGTTTCTCGTCTTCAAATCTCTTTTCTTGGTTCCTGTAATCTGCGACCGTCCTTTTCAACTGTTCTTCTAAATCTGCTATCCGCTGCAAAAGTTGCTCAACCTCTTTATTCTTTGTTTTTTTTACCTTTTTTGTCTCATCCATCTTACCATGTGGCAACTTCGCGGACCAAATTACCAAAATATCTGACAACCGGAATTACCAATTCATATTGCATTCTTGTAGGACCAACTACGCCTATCGTTCCTATGTGATGTCCTTTTGTTTCAAATCTTGTAAAAACAAAACCATAGGGCTTAAGAAGAGCCTCTTCAAAATCATCCTCAAGAAAAACTGAACATTCATCTTCTAGTCTTTGAAGAATTCTTTCAAAGTATGAGGCATTATCAAGAATACTTAAGAGATTTTTAGTTATATCAATGTCATAAAATTCAGGCATTTCTAAAATATTCGAATAGCCGGAATAATAAATATCTCCCTCATCAGTTGCTGCAACTGCTAAGGAATGGGTCTTTTGAGCAAGCTCATGTGTAGCCTCGCGCAAAAATCTTTCTCTTCCTTCCCGCAGGTCCCAAATCTTTTCCTTTGCTTCGACCTCTTCAGCCACAGACATCTCCTTTTCTTTCATTAATTCATTGATGTAGAATTTAATTGCCTTGCTTGTGGGGATTCGGCCCGCAGAAGAATGCGGTTTTGAAAGATAGCCAATTTTTGTCATCTCGGCCATTTCATTACGGATTGTGGCAGGAGATACCCCAAGATCATATTTTTTCTCAAGGGTCTCAGAACCCACAGGTTCTGCAGAATCAATATATTCTCGAATTATATTCTTAAGAATGTCTATTTGTCTTGGCGTCAAATCGTACATATTATGCTAATATTATGCAAACAATTATTCGTAGGATTCGCAATTAGCAAGATGATACCACGAGTGCTAACGGATGTCAAGAGATGGGGCTTAGGGTTTCGTTGGGGTTGGGGCAGCTCGTATGGTTATGGTTTGGGTCTTAGGCTTAAATTTACTAAAAACCACACCCTATTACCATACTGGCAGCACAAACTTAACCCTTTAACCATACCCTTTTAATCTGATACTCTTAATGTATGCGGTCGCAAAGGAAGTTTTTGCCGTTTTTGTATCTTTTTTTAGTGTCGCTTTTGCCGCTTGGCTTCTTTATCCTTTTAGTATCTCCCAAACAAGAATTCGAAGTTTTCAATTCTGTCATTCACCCAGTAATATTTTTATTGGCTTTAGTATTTATCTCTTCTTTTTTTCTCTTTTCATTTCTGTTTGTAAACACAAGGCGTGGAATTCTTGCCTCAATATTTATAATAGGGCTTTTGATCTTGAGGTTTTTTGAAATTCGAGGCGCCTTCCACATGCTTGTTCTTCTCACCATAATTTTACTAATAGAATTCCTCTACTCCAAACGCAAATAAAAACGAATTATGTCTAATCTAATTATCTAGATCATTAGACTACATTCGAAAAGTAAGAGCCCTTGATACTTTTGGTACTCTTGATACCCGTGGTACTCTTCCCATGAGGCTTGTTTAGCCTCATAGGCTCGGGTATAATTCATATATGAACAAGTTCTATATCACAAATGCGATCCCTTACGTGAATGCTGCCGCTCACGTGGGCCATGCTTTGGAATTTGTCCAATCTGATGCTATCGCGCGCTACCATAGATTAAAAGGTGAGGATGTTTTACTTTTGTGCGGCGGGGACGAGAATGCCTTAAAAAATGTACAAGCCGCAGAGGAAGCCGGAGTCCCTATTCAGGAATTTGTCGATCGTAATACTCAAGCCTTTTATGATCTCTCAAAGAAGCTAAATGTTCAATTTGATGTCTGGCAAAAGGGAAGTGATAAGAAAACCCACTACCCCTCAAGCCAAAAACTCTGGGAATTGTGCGATAAGGCCGGCGATATCTATAAAAAACCATATAAAGGTCTCTATTGTGTAGGATGTGAGGTATTTTATACAAAAGACGAATTAAACAAAAAAGGCGAATGCTACGAGCATCCTGGCAAAAAGCTTGAGGAGGTTTCTGAGGAGAATTATTTTTTTAAACTCTCTTCCTATCAGGATAAGTTATTAAAACTAATCGAGTCGGACGAATATAAAATAATTCCTGAATTTAGAAAGAACGAAATGCTCTCTTTAATAAAATCCGGTCTTTCGGACTTTAGCATTTCTCGAACAAATGAGAGGGCCAAAAATTGGGGAGTACCCGTTCCGGGCGATGATTCACAGCGTATATATGTTTGGTTTGATGCTTTAAACATTTATCAAAGCGGTATAGGATTCGGCCGGGACGATGAAAAATACAAAAAGTGGTGGCCGGCGGATGTTCACGTAATCGGTAAGGGCATTATCCGATTTCACGCTATTTACTGGCCGGCAATCTTACTTTCCGCTGGGCTCCCTTTGCCTAAAACTCTTTTTGTTCATGAGTACTTTACTGTCAACGGACAAAAGATGTCAAAAACGCTCGGGAATATTATTGATCCAACGCCGCTTGTTGAGAAATATGGGGCTGATCCGCTTCGCTACTATTTTCTTGCCAAATTTTCGCCTTTCCAAGATGGTGATTTTTCGGAAGATAAATTCCGCGAAGTTTATAACGCAGATCTTGCCAATGGGTTAGGGAATTTGGTGGCAAGAGTTGCAAAGCTTTGCGAGAAGGAAAATTTTGAAGCGCCTGATACTTATAAAGTTTGGTGCGCGGATGTCGATAAATCTTTTGAAGAATTCAAATTCAATGAAGGTTTACGGGGAATTTGGCAATTAATTGCTGAGGCAGATCAATTAATAAACGCTCGCGAACCTTGGAAGCTGGCGGGCGAAGAACTTTCGAAGGTATTAAAAGATCTAGTCAAAAGAGTCCAAGAGATTGGATACAACCTTAGGCCGTTTCTTCCCGAAACCGCCGAAAAGATTCTTCCGCAATTCTCGGGAAAAATTAAGTCCGCCCCCCCTCTCTTCCCCCGCCTCCAATAAAGTCTTTCAAAAAATTTGTCATTTCGAAGCGAAGTGCATGAGCAATGAGCGAACGCATCAGGGGGAGACCCGCCGAACTGGCGGAGGGGGAGGTTTTCCCCCGATAAGCGAGCGATATTGCGAAAGCTCGGAGCAAGACATGATCAAAATTTTTTTGAAAGACTGATTATATTCTGTTATTATTAACGTTAATGAAAAGAAGAATTCTTCTTGTTGTTGCGATTATTTTAATTCTTGCCGGAATGTTTCTTTTGGTTAGGATTGCGGCAAATACGCTTGTGCCTGCCGGAAAAGGAGCCCTTCAAGTCACATCGAATATAAAGGCGCAGGTTTTTCTTGATAATAAACCATTAGGACAAACTCCTTTATGTCGTTGTGAGCAACACGATACGCTAAATGCAGGAGTATACGAATTAAAAATAGTGCCAGATGATAAAAATGTTGAACCGTTTATGTCGCGCGTTAGAATAAATTCCGGAGTATTAACGGCAGTTGAGCGAACTTTTTTGCCAGGGGCATATGCCTCCTCATATATTTTGGCGCTTGAAAAAACCAATTCGAGCGACCCGCAACTTTTTGTTGCGTCTATCCCTGATGGCGCGCTTGTTTCAATTGATGGAAGGGAAGAAGGAATTACGCCTCTTTCGCAAAACTCTATTTCTCCTTCAGAACACGAAATAGAAATTCAAAAGCAGGGCTTTTCAAAAAAGACAGTAAGAGTAAGAGCGGTTCCCTCTTATAAGCTGGTTCTTAATGTGATATTGGGAACGCAAGGTACAGCCGATGAAACCTTAGAACCTACGTCCACACCCTCCGGGGCAGAGTCCCTCCGGGGCGGCGCCCCGATACCCTCCCCAACAGAAGCAAATCAACCGCAAGTAACAATCAAAAATACGCCCGTAGGATTTTTAAGAGTGAGAGAAAACCCTTCAACTGCATCACAGGAGATTAGTCGCGTAAATCCCGGAGAATCTTATCTTTTTGTTGATGAAAATGCAAGCTGGTTTCAAATAGAACTTGAGGACGGAACGCTCGGCTGGGTGAGCAAACAATATGCGAGCCTCGAACAGGCTACGGAATAAAATAAATAATGACTATTACGAGAAGTCCCCAAATTATAACTGAGGCAAGTAAAGACCTATCCGACAAAAGGACGCGATCAGGGCTTTCCCCTTCCTGTTTTTCATAAATATCCTGAAGATATCGCATCAGACCATAAACTACGGGAATAATAGTCACCATTAGCCATTTTCTTTGAAGATAATATGGTAGAACATCTGGGAAAAAATCAATACTTAATCTTGGACCTTGAGGATTTTCAAGGAACGTAAAGAACGAATAGAAAATAAAAGTTGATGTAGCAAATATGATAATAAAGGCAGCGAGCAAAGGCTCAGAGTAATGAGAAAGGCTTTGCCTAATTTCTGCTGCCCGTACGCCTGCATAGTTTGCCAGAAGCGTAAGTTCAGACCGTCGTTTTCCAATTGCCAAAAACATGGAAAGCGAAATTGTGGTCAAGAGTAGCCAAACCGAAAGATGATATCCGGTTATCATCTCCCCGGCATAAACTCGCAAAATGTAACCAGCCGCAATGAAAAAAATGTCAAATATCTCAATTGACTTAAAGACAAAAGAATATAACATTTGAAGAGCAAGATAAAGAAGCGAAATTAAGAAAAACCCATCGCCCACCCCTCTTGCAATAAAAAGAGCTAAAGCAAGTATTGCTATAAATATTATCGTTGCCTCGCGAACGCTTACTTTATCGCTTGCAATAGGTCTTGCTTTTTTAAAAGGATGAAGCCTGTCTTTTTTTAAATCCAAGATATCGTTTATAATGTACGTTGATGATACAAGTAAACAAAAGGAGATAAACCCTAAAAAAACTTGTATCAATGGGCCTATTTCAAACAGTTGACCTCCAAAAACAAGCGCTGTGAAAAGGGCGAAATTTTTGATCCACTGCCTAGGCCTAAGCAATTTTAAGATATAATAGTAATGTTTGATCATTGTTCTTCTTTCATCTTTCCAAAAAGTTTAAGAGATGAAATAAAAGCACCAACAAAAACAACTACCAGAATTATAGCAAAAAGCTTTCCGCGGCTTGAGAGAGTTAATGCAAAAAGTCCTAAGAGAAGCGACATCAGCCAATAAAATAACGCAATTAGCTGTTGACTCGCGCCTTGTGCAAGAAGCAAATGATGAAGATGTCCTTTGTCATGCCAGAACGGAGATTTGCGGGATAAGATTCTTCTTGTTATCGTAAAAAGCGCGTCGGCAGTAGGAACCCCCATGACAAGAATCGCAGTGGCAAGTTTTACGCTTGACATAATAGAAACTACGCCCAGCATAAAACCAAGAATCGTTGCGCTGTATCCCGGAAAAATTTTTGCAGGGTAGAAATTGTAAAAAAGAAAACCTAGGGCCGCTCCTCCTATAATAAAAGACAATTGCGATGTATAAATATTATTTTGGGTGATTATTGGAAACCTCAAGGATGCTATGCCTATAATAATTGCCGAGATTACGGCGATTCCGGGCATCTGTCCATCTACTCCTTTACTCCAGTTAAGCATATTCATAACCCAAACAATCCAGATTATTGCAAGAAGACTTCCGGCGGTAATAGTAATACCTAGGAACTGATAAGAGAAATTTGTAAAATCTAAAATTCCTCCCAAAGGGTTTGTTATAAAAGGAACCTCAACGCCTGCCAAAACGATAATGCTTGCGCAAAATATGTTTCCTGCAAAGCGGATATATGGCGAAAGATCAAATTTATCGTCGAGAATTCCGATCGCAACAACAAGCGCTCCCGCCGCAATTATTGATAAAAAGATTCTATCGTCGGGTAAAAACAAGATCATGGCAGCGATTATTGAGAGGAAAATGGGGATTCCACCTGCGCGAGGAAGAGGCTTTTTATGAATAATTGCCGGGTGCTGGTGAGTTTTTGGATCATCTATTAATTTAAATTTTCTCGCGAAACTAATTGTTATGGGAGTTAAGATCATTGAAAAGGCAAAGGCTATCGAAAATGGGAAAAGAAGTAACTCAAGCATATTAAAAAACTAAAAGCACTATTTGGATATACGCTAAAAATCCTAAAAGGATAAATAGAAATGCATTGAAAGAAAGAATTCTTGAGGCCAGAGTATTTGCTCTATAGTAAACTAAGCTAAGAAAATTATTAATAACAAAAACTATCGCAAGAACCAGCGGGATAATAAAAACTACCCAAGATTCGTAAAGACGCCCGACCCCCCAGGGCTGACTATTAAGAAACGGTATTAAAGGAGGAAGTCTATTAAAAGTTACTGAAAGTAAAATACATTGAAGAATTATTATGGCAAGAGAGGAATAAAATGAAATTCTTATTATATTGTCTGAAAGAATGAGGCTAAAATTTCCTCTCATAGATGTTTGTTCCCGCAATTCTATATTTCAATTCATAATTATCAAGGAATTGAAAAATCTCGGGACTTTCTTTTGTTTGAATTATATACTTTACTTTTTGTTTTTCAATCGCCCTTTTTGTTTCATCTATTGCATCGGGGTAGAATGTAATATGATAAGAAACGGTATATCTTCCCGGTGGAAGTTTTTCTGACAGTTTATAAACTTGAGGGTTATCACCCCATATAAATATTCCTTCGGAAGTATTTGTTTTTGTCTTTACAAAATTTGAAATTTCATAATCGCGCGGCGTTTTTTTATCAAAAAAAGCTTGATAGTCTTCAACTGATTTATTATTAAAAATAAATGATAGAAAATTTTCATAGTAAGGAATTGCCTTCCTAAAATTTAACCTAAAAACGCTTAATATTAATAATAGCATGACGATTAAAAGCGGCAGTGTTACCATTGAAAGTTTTTTATTCTCTATCATATAGCCAATAAATAGCGAGAAGGGCGCGATCGCGACAAGAAGATAGTGCGTGTAAGGCCGTTGAGAGAAAAATGCGTTAAAGATTGAAAATGCAAGCCAAATAAAAATTAATATTCCATTCTTCCCAAGATGTTCTCTGTATCTTACGACAAGAAGAAGCAAGAAAAGTAGTAGAAAAAGCTTAAGGTATAAAAATCCCATGGGGAATAGGAAAAAGTTTCCATACCCAACATAGCCCACATTTTGAGAAAATGTAGCGCGAAGAAAATCGACTAATACCTCAACGAATAAAAAATATAAAATAGTTACAATTATGGGAGCTATAAATCCTATAACTAAAACCGTTTCTTGTTCTAAACCGTTAATAATAGCTCTTATGTGGCGATGAATATTTTTTGCTGTTAAATGCATCTCCTCAAAGAATCTTAGGACAAAAAGGGCTATAAAAAGCGCTGCCATATCAAAAATCGCAACTGTTTTTGTTAGGAATGCAAAAGACATAAGAACTCCCGCCATGAACGTAAAAAGGAACCTATTTTTTGACCCCGATTTAATCGGGGTTGATGAAGATGCTACTACATAATAAAATGCTCCAATTACCGGAAGCAGCATAAAATTCTCAGCATTGGCAATATTTCCTTCAAGAACCGGTAAAGAGAACATCAAGGCAAAAAAAGCGGTTGAAAAGTAAATCGAGTACAGATTCTTAAAAATTTTTATTGCTAAATAATAGAAGACGACAATAGTGCCGATTCCAACTATTAGAGACGCGAGCCTAACATAAAATTGTTCGCCATTAAAAAGGGCGTAGATTAAATAAAGAATCGGAGGTTTATTGTCCCAAATCTCACTGTATAGAATTCTTCCTTGGCGAATAGCAGTACCAACCACTTGATATACCCCCTCATCTCCATACCAATAAGGTTCAAAGAGAGAGGGAAAGCGAAGTGCAGCAAAAAAAGTAACTATCCCCCCTAAAAATAACTCCGCCTGTTTCTTCATGACTTCTCAGTCACGCGATATTCAAGTCGCTTGCCTATTATTAATTGTATATGTGAAATTAGCGCAGGTAAAGAGGAAAGAAAAAATCCTGAGATTGGCATGAGAACAAATTCCAAAGGGAACAGGAATTGTCTAAATCGTGATGCACTGGCATATTTCTTTGATCTCATATCAAAATCAACATAGATTAAAACAAACAAAGCGAATAGACATAAAGTCAGGATAAATCCCGACATTCTTGGCAAACTATAACCAAGACTTGTTCTTGTGAATACAGGATTTAAGAAAACTATTAAGTTGGCTGAGATTGTGATGATATACCAGTTGACAGGCCATAAGATATGATCAAGTAAAACATTCCAAACTAAATATGTTTTTTTAAGGAATGGCGCTTCATGAACCAAGAGCCACCACTTTAAATACATGGCATCGTCTGAGATTCCCCATGACCACCGTCTTTCTTGATGATATTTATTAAGTAGCGATTTTATGTATGTCCCGGCTTTGGGAGAGTCCATAGAAGTTTTTAAAAATATTGGCTCAACATTAACTTTTCCACCTGTCTCAAAGAATGCTTTGAAAAAGATTCTATAATCTTCAGGAATCACATCTGTATCCCAATAGTCAATTTGTTTGAGTAACTTAAATGAGAGTGAATAAACAGAATTCGGAATAAGCCGCATCCCCTGTACGAGAAGCGAGATTCTCCATAAACTCCCAAAAAAAGAAAGGATCCTTATAAATGAAGGAATTTGCCAAAAATTATTGTAATAAACGTTTGCCGATTGCCAGAACGAATAATGAGGATCAGCGGATGTTAAAAATTGATAGGATAAATAGGAGAAAAATTGCTTGTCGAATATAGAATCTGCATCAACCGATGAAACCGTTAAGAAATTCATGCTGATATTTTTCTTTTCAAGAATCTCATTTGCAAATCGCGCAGCATATGCTTGGTTCGAAGATTTTCCTTTTACTTCTTCCGGGTTATCCGGGTGGAAGGTACAATAAACTCCCCCAAATTTATTTTTATATTCTGAAAGCAGAGCACTTGCTTTTTCAGCTGATTCTTTTTCTCTCTCTTCAAATGCAACAAAAACAAAAATATTTTTAACTGGAAAAGTCTGGTCCCCTATGCTTTCTATGGTTTCTTTTATTTTGGGATGCGATTCCTGATATGTAGGGATTATCACAGCATGTGCCATTTTTTTAAAATTTGGGAGAGCTTTTGCTCGCGCAAGCCAATCTACTTTTTCTGCCTCTTTTATTTTTCTTGAGGAAACTAATGCGCAGATTGCAAGATTGGCTGATTTATAAAGCCAGTACATATTGAAGAAGATAATGAAATAAGCAAGATACAATGGGAAAAATACTGCGCCCCAAAAAGGCATACTTATCATAAAGACTGCTGCCAAAGGCGGAATAACCTCAAGAAGTCTTATAGACTTTCTGGGATATCTTGCAAAAAATTTTGTGGCTAGTCTATGCATTTATCTTTTTGAAGACTCTCCTGACATTATTATCGACTATAGTCGCAAACTCAGAAAAACTCACGCTTTTTAAATTGGCTAAATACTGCCCTACGATTATAACATTTTTAGGCTCATTTCGCCGGCCGCGAAAAGGCATTGGCGTTAAGAACGGCGCGTCTGTCTCAACCAAAAGACGATCGAGAGGTGTTGATTTTGCAAGTTCGGAAAGTTCTACGGTCTCACCTTTTGCAATTCCTTTATAGGTTATATTCCCATCGAACCCAATGTAAAATCCCATTTCCAAAGCATCCTGCAGCACGTCAAACGTGCCCGCAAAACAATGAAACATCCCCGGCGGATCCTGAAATTTTGTTCGATATTCGGAAAGTATCGAAACAACATCTTCACCTGCTTGCCTGTTATGAATCTGGAGGGGAAGTTTTAATTCGATCGAGAGCTCAATCTGCTTCCGAAACGCATCTTTCTGAAGTTTTTTGTCAACGATTCCATTAGATTCATAATAATGGTAATCAAGCCCTGTCTCGCCGATTCCAATCACTTTTTCATCATGGGCAAGTTTGGTAATCTCCTCGAACCAATTCGACTGAATCTCACCCTCAAATTCGCGATCCGCTTTGTCAGCATTATGGGGGTGCACTCCTACAATCGCATACATTTCGCCAGCTGGCGAATCAAACTTGTGCGCAAGCTCAACAGCTTTTCTGCTTGATGGGATACTAGTCCCGGTATTAACAACTATTCGAACCCCGGCATCAAACGCCCTTTTGGCCACCTCATCGACATCCTTATCAAACACATGAAAATTCAAATGACAATGGGTATCTACCATAATCTAGGAACTAGTAACTAGATACTAGAAACTAGTTAAAAGAATTATATCTCAAGTAGTATAATAAGGCTATGATTTTGATATTTGTGACTTTTGAAAACCGTGAAGATGCAGAGAAGGTTTCTGATTATTTGATCAAAAACAAACTCGCGGCGTGCATTGAAACCTTTCCGGTTCAATCACATTATTATTGGAAAGGTGAAAAAATAAACACACAGGAGTTTTCGGGCATTATAAAAACAGATGATGGATATTTTAATAAGGTCCGAACGGCTCTCGAAAAAATTTTTCCCTACGAAATCCCCCAAATAATTGAGGTAAAAGCCGGGAATGTCAATAAGTCTTATCTTAGATGGCTCGAAGAATCGCTAAAATAATTGGAGATTGGAAAGTTTGAATTCAAGCCAAAAGCTAACAGCCAAGAGCTAAGAGCAAGATTAGTAGTCCATACCGCCCATTCCGCCTGGCATGCCGCCTCCTGGCGCTGGCTTCTCGGGTTCTGGGATATCTGTTATAAGCGCCTCTGTCGTTAAAACCATCATAGCAATAGATGCCGCGTTTTGAACGGCTGTACGTGTTACTTTTGCCGGGTCGATGATTCCGGCCGAAAGCATTGATCCATATTCCATTGTCATGACATTAAATCCGTAGTCATCAGTTTTTGCTGATTCGATTTTTGACAATACTATTCCGGGCTCTTCTCCGGCGTTTTTAACAATCCACCGTGCCGGCTCTGCTAATGCGTGATATAAGATATCAACCCCTCTTTTTTGATCGTCTTCCTTCAGGCTATCGGAAAGCTTTACGAGCGCAGGTCTTGCGCGAACTAATGTTACTCCTCCGCCGGGAACAACTCCCTCTTCAATTGCCGCTTTAGTTGCCGCGACTGCATCAATCACGCGTTCTTTCTTCTCCTTCATTTCAAGTTCGGTTGCAGCTCCTACATTAATTACTGCTGCTCCGCCTGAAAGTTTTGCGAGTCTCTCTTCGAGTTTTTCCCGATCAAATTCGGATGTTGATCTTTCAATTTCTTTTTTAATTTGAGCAATGCGATCATTTACGGCAGCCCTTGCGCCTTTACCGCCAATAATTTGAGTGGCTTCGTTTGTTGCTCGAATTTTTTCTGCTCTCCCACAATCCTCGATCTGAACACTTTCAAGTTTTCTCCCTGTGTCCTCCGAAATTACAGTCGCGCCGGTTAAAACTGCAATATCTTCAAGCATCTCTTTTCTCCTGTCTCCAAATCCAGGAGCTTTTACAGCTAAAACATTTACCATGCCGCGAAGCTTATTAACAACAAGCGTTGCCAAAGCCTCCCCCTCTATATCGTCGGCAATGATAACGAGGTTTTTTGAGACTTTTACAAAATTCTCAAGGAATGGGACTAAATCTTGAATTGAAGAAATCTTTTTGTCAGTTATTAATATATAGGCATCATCAATCTCCGCTTCCATCCTGTCAGGATTTGTCACAAAGTATGGGGAGGCGTAACCTTTATCAAACTCCATACCTTCTTTGTAGTCAATTGAGAACTCAAGACCTCGACCCTCCTCAACTGTTACAATTCCGTCTTTACCAACCTTATTGAGGGCCTCTGCAATGAGGGCGCCTATATTTTCATCTTGTGCAGAAATTGTTGCAACCTTTGCAACATCACCCTCTGCTACTTTCTTTGAGAGTTTTTTAATTTCCGAGAGGACCTCAGAAACTGCCTTTTCAAGACCGAGGCGCAAGATCATTGGATTTGCGCCTGCCGAAACTGCCTTAAAACCAGATGAGACTATATGTTGAGCAAGAAGGGTTGCCGTGGTTGTTCCGTCTCCTGCAACATCATTAGTTTTAGAGGCTGCCTCTTTAACAAGCTGTGCTCCCATGTTTTCAAATGGATCCGGAAGTTCTATTTCTTTTGCAACAGTTACACCATCATGCACTACATTTGGCGCGCCCCATTTTTTATCAAGCGCAACGTTGCGGCCTTTTGGACCAAGAGTGGTCACAACCGCGTTTGCGAGTTTATCTATTCCCTCTTTTAATTTTGTACGGGCTTCTTCCCCGTACTTTATCTGTTTAGCCATACTATAAATATAAAATCTTAAATATTAAAAATTAAATATACAAATCAAATATCAAATATTTAGCTATTTTGCTTCGATTCTCTTCTTTGTTTTGCCTCTCTTGCTTCTTTTGCCCAACTTCCTTCAATAGATAAACCTGTAATTACTGTAGGTCTTGTTCTCTTTGTCTGCATGTCTGCTGCTTCCGAAAAACTACCAACTGTCTGCAGTTTAACCCTTGGTGCTCTCGAAGCTGATTCTTTGCCTTTCATTTTTTATATTTGATATGTATTTTTGCTATTTTATATTTTATTTTTTATATTGCAATTGTTAGCTAACTATTGCAAGAATATCTTTCTCTTCAACAATCGTCCATTCTTCATTGCCTACTTTGATTTCATTTCCGCCCCATTTTTTGTACATTACTTTTTGTCCAACCTTGACAGTCATCTTACGAACTTCCCCTTTGGGAGTAACTTCGCCCTCACCAACTGCCATGACGAGTCCCATTTGGGGTTTTTCTTTTGCGGTTTCAGGCAAATAAATACCGCCAGAAGTTTTTTCTTCTGCCTCAAGCGGCCTTATCAAAACATTATTAAATAAAGGCTTTATATTAACTGTAGAGGTCTTTGCCATAATAGAAATCAATTAAGTATTTTAAAAAAAACTCCTAATTTTGTCAAGTGGCGTTGTTGACTGCTAATTATTGACTTATCCTATGAAATCTTCTACGCTATAATGGCATCATTGAATGAAAATTTTAACCAACAGGTATTTTATACTTGGGAATTTATTGTTGCTTTTGATAAGCATTCCCCTCACTCTCTTTTTTATTAAAAGACAACAAGAACTGCGAAGTCGTGCCGCTCCTTCTTCAAAACTCACCTTTAGTCCTGAAAATGTAAATACTTCAACTCAATGTCAAAATTTCAATGTTGATATCATGCTCGATCCCAGCTCTAATATTGTTTCTATAGTTGATTTTTACCTTAAATATGATCCTACCAAACTTGATGTCCTACAAATTAAAGAAAGTGATAGTTTTTCAACAGTAGTGAGACCGGTCAGCGTCTCAAGCGGAGAAGCAAATATGTCCGTCTCTGTTGGAGCAGATGTCACACGGGCCGTACAAGTAGTCTCAAAGGTTGCCCCGGTTACCTTCCGTCCAAAAGCAGCAGGAAGCGCACAGATATCATTTGACTCGGAGAAATCTCGTGTTTTCTCTCTGGCGCCGGCTGATGAACCAACCGAAAATGTATTGTTTCAAGTCTCTACGGCAAATGTAACTATAGGGTCTGACGCCTGTACAACTGGCGGAACCGTCACACCTACTGTGACACCTACAGGAACCCAGCCAACTGGCACAATCTCACCAACAAGCGCACCCACTACTGTTCCAACAGGCACTGCAAATCAAGCACCTCTCTGTACAGAATTATCTGTAAGTCCTTCTGTCACAGGCAGCGCCCCTTTCTCAGTTTCCCTAACCGCCAAAGGCAATGATCCAGACGCAGCCGGAACCTTAACAAAAGCATCTTTTAACTTTGGCGATGGAAGTATTCAGGATATAACGGAGGGTCTTGGACAAAAATCCGCTACTATTCAAACTAATCATACATATCAGTCTGCGGGAACATTTGGCGCAACAGCGGTATTTACGGATAATGGAGGTAAGATTTCAACTGCATGTACTCAAACAATAACGGCAACAGCGGCAGGATCTGCTACGACCGCGCCCCCTCCGGGGCAGAGCCCCACCGGGGCGGCGCCAACGCCAACAGGCACATCATCCGGCCAGCTCACCCCAACAAGTACGCTAACATCCTCCCCTACAGCTGTTCCAACAACTGCTCCAACTGTTCCGCCGCCCGGGGAGGTAGCAAAAACTATTGGCATAATCGGGGCAATAATCCTGACAATAGTCGCCGGACTCGCCCTCCTAGCCCTTTAGGCGCAAAGTGTACATTTTTCGAAGACAACTGAAAATCGCTCAAGAAAAATATTACATATAGACTAAAGTGAATATGCGATTTTCATTTAGCGAAGGGAGGATAACATTAATAAACTAATAACTTACCGAGCGGGTCTGAGAAAAATGTACACGAGCGTCTAAGCTTTTAATACTGCTAGAAAGGCTTCTTTGGGGACATTGACTTGTCCTATTTTTTTCATTTTTTTCTTGCCCTTCTTTTGTGCCTCTAAAAGCTTGTCTTTGCGGGTTCTATCTCCGCCGTATAATTTAGCAGTTACATCTTTTTTAAATGGCATTATCCTTTCTGACGCAACAACACGTGAACCAATTTGGGCTCTGACAAAAACTTCAAACTGGTGTCTTGGAATTTCCAAGGATAAAGCTTTAACCATTCTTCGCGAGAAACTTTCTGTCTCGTTTTTATGAACTACGAATGACAACTCTGGAATTGTCTTATTGTTTACGGAAATATCGATTCGGGATAAATTCGATTCCCGAAAGTCTGCTACATCATAATCAAAAGAAGCAAAACCTGATGATAAGGTTTTTAATTTGTCATAAAAATCATAAATAACATTAGCCAAAGGCATTGTAAATTCTATTTTAGTCTGTGTGCCAAAATATGTTACGTTCGAACTTTCTCCCCGCCTCTTATGTATTAACTCAAGAATCGAACCAAGATATTCCTGCGGGGTATAAATCTCACCCAAAACATATGGCTCTTTTACTTCGTGATTTGCGAGATCAAAATCTTTTGGATTTGTAATGCTTTTGCCATCAACAATATATTCGATTGATGGCGGCGCAGCAAACACTTCAACCCCCTCCTCGCGCTCAATCCGCTCAATTAAAATTTGTGCATGTAAAAGCCCTAAAAATCCGCAGCGAAAACCGGGACCAAAAATATTTGATTGTTCGGGAGCAATCGAAAGTGCCGCATCATTGAGTTTTAGCCTATACAAAGCTTTTCTCAAATTTTGGAAATCGGAGATCGATGTAGGATAAATCGATAAATAAACGAAAGGTTTCTGCTCAATATATTTACCAAGAGAAGTCCCTTCGCCCTTTTCATTTAGAATCGTGTCCCCAACTTTTGCTTGAGTTATGTCTTTAATATTTGTAATAATAAAACCAACCTCACCGTTTACAAGTTCGACCGAATAAGAAAATAATGGCCTCATGTATCCAACCTCGTTTACGAGAGTTTTCGAACCGTCCGATGCAAAAGCAATTTTGTCGCCTTTTTTGATTCTTCCATTTTTTAAACGAACATAAATAACAATCCCTCGATGCTCATCGTAGATTGAGTCGAAAATAAGTGCTTGCGTTGGAGAATCCGAACTACCACCTGGGGCAGGAACTCTTTCGACAACTGTTCGAATTAATTCTTGGACCCCTTCACCGGTCTTGGCCGAAATTTTTAATATCGAATCTTTATCAAATCCAAAACTCGAAACAATTTCGTTCTCGACCTTTTCTATATTCGCAGTAGGTAAATCGATTTTATTTATTACAGGAATAATTGTAAGTCCAAGTTTTTTTGCAAAATTATAATTTGCAACTGTTTGGGCCTGTACTCCTTTTGTAGCATCGACCAAAAGTATCGCCCCTTCACACGCATAAAGTGTTCGAACAACTTCATAGGAAAAATCCACATGCCCCGGAGTGTCAATCAGGTTCAAAACGAAGGTTTGGTTTTGGGTTTGGTTGTGGCTACTAGTATGGTTTATGGGTGTGGTTGTAGGGCTTTTTTTACCCAATGACCCAACCCCCTCACTATACTGGCTGCCCAAACTTTTAACCTCTCCCCCAACCTTGTATTCCATCCTGACTGGTGCTAATTTAATTGTTATTCCGTGTTCCCTTGAAATTTCACTTGAATCGAGAAACTGTTCTTTTAGTTCTTCTTTTCGAACAGTCCCCGTTATCTCAAGCAGCCTATCCGCCAACGTAGACTTCCCATGATCCACATGCGCAATAATACAAAAATTCCGAATGTTAGATTGATTCACTTGTGGTGAGTCTTGTCGAACCATGTGGAAATTATATCAGAAACTTATTTCTTCGCGAGGGAGGCGTTCTGGAATAGGGTACTATACATCAATGCGTCTTCTGCCTGTTTCTTTTGATCGTGATCAAACATTATCTTCTCAAAATTTGAGAGAAGATTCCTAATATAGGGCTTAACTTTCCTGCTGTCAATTTCTTTCTTTCTCCTCAAAGCTTCTTCAAAAAAACGCTCAGCCATGCTATTTGATCCACGGAAGTATCCAAGCGCTACTCGCTTTAAATCAAGTGCCAGTGATGAAAGGGCAATTTTATTTTTGTCCATAAATTTCTTTAAAAAAGTATTTTGTCAGATCCTCAAATACCTTTCTTGTTTCAGGATTTTGAATTTCATTGCTAGTATTATTATCTCCCGGCCTTATGTTAATAAACGAATTACAATCAACTTCACCTGTTTCAAGATCAACTCCTCCTCCCCACAAATCTGACTCTCTTGATCCTTCATTTAAAAGAACTCTCTCCGACTCAAAATGACGATCACATCCTGCCGAACAAATCTTTTTGCTTACATCAATAACTGTTTTTATATAAACATCAAATTGTTCACTTAGCTTTTTTATTTCTTCTTTTGTATAGGGCTCACCTTTTGTAATAATCACCAACGATTATTATATCACCCCAAAAATTCCGTTTTGTTATATAAAAAACCAAAATCAAGTACGTCTCCAGCCGTTGGGGTAGTCTTTTCTTGCTTTTTGGCGGGCGGATTCCAAAATTTCTTCTTCACCAGGTCTCATATAGACTGTGTCTTGAATTTCTTGAACCTCACCTTTTACAAACCCTTTCCAAAACTCAAGTTGAAGTTGCCTTTCTCTCTCTTTACCTCTTTCCTGTAAAGTTTCGGCCGTATCTTCTTCAAAAATTGGAACATGAGAAATAGCAACTGTTGGCCCCTCATCGATTTGATTAGTTACGCGATGAATAATTACATTTGTCCCTTCGTTTCTCCCAGTCAATTTTGTAAACTCAAGCATTATCGCATACGGGCCTATTCCTCAGGTTTTCTCAGTTTCTTTTTTTGGACCCGGATGTTGATTGAAAATTCTATCCTCAAACTCATTTAAAACATTCTCAGGAATTATATTAAGAGTTCCGTTAAGTGAAATTACTGAGATTCGATATCTTTCAAATAGTCGTAAAAGTGCTTCACCATATGAATTTCGATTTTTAAATTTGGCTTTTTCAATTACTTCGACAGGAATTCTTAGAATTTCTGCTCGAGAAGTAGATGGGGTGTTTGAATGATCGGCAATAACCAATTCGAGACCGATACCTTCAAGCTTACCATCCATTATCTCTCGCCCCAGGAATTCCATTGTCGTCCCGCTCTCGCCGACCATACTCGCCATTCTTTCTCTCATCTTAAGTTTAGAGTCTTAGAACTATAAACAATATTTTTGGGTTTTACGATAACTTGTCTCTTGCCTTGTTCAACGTAACCTGCATCGATTGCTTTGAATTTATTTTTTTGAACAAGTCTTAAGGTTTTTTCGACGTCTTTTTTTGAGACAAAAATTGCGTAGTCCTGTCCCATATTATATGTTTCATACATTTCATAATCTGAAAGTCCCGCATGTTTTTGTATAAAAACAAATACTTCCTGAGGCTTAAATATTTTCTCAATAGTATAGGTAAATGCAGGTCTTGCTCGCATTATTTTACGAACTCCGTGACCGGTAATATTTGAAATATAGTGGATATCTACGTTTGTATCTTGCAAATCTTGAACTAATTTCGAGTAAATATTAGATTTTGTAAGTAGCGCCTCGCCATAAATCTTCCCATTTGAAAGTTTTGTTCCGTATCCGCCGTTTATTTTTTTTGCAACTGCTCGTGCAAGCGAAATACCATTCGCATTAATTCCGTTACTTTGTATGAGAACTATACGATCTCCAGGTCTTAATTTATTATCAGTTATTAAGTGTTTCTTTGAACGAATTATTCCGACAGCCGATCCACCAAATTCAGAAGCACCTTTAATCACAACTTGTTTAAGAGTTGCGGTTTCTCCTCCTCCCCACGAAACACCTGCAATGTCACAAGCTTTCTTCCATCCAGAAATTAAGTTTTTCATTAGTTCTTCATCGTAGAGCCACTCATTATTCTCAATCGCCCAATATGCGTGGAGCACAAGCGGTGTGGCTCCAACTGTTACTAAATCATTGATAATTGTGGCAACGGTATCGTATGCAATAATGTCGTAGTAGGTTTTTCCTGTTATTTTTCGCGTTCCGTCAGCAACTAAATTTTTAGTGCCTAAACCTTCAATAACAGATGCCATATAGACATCCCCTTGCTTCCAAACGTAAGCTGACTCTCCTCTTGAATCCGGCATTTCTTCAAAATTATGCTTGCGAAGATTGTTTGCGGTTAAGCGAGCAGCATTCTGAGCGAGTTTTTTTATTGGATCTTTTGTATCGTAATTATCTCCAACTTTGGAATATGTTATTTTTCTGTCTGCCATCCTAATTACTATTCCCTAGTCACTATTATCTAGTTTCTAGTATCTCCTTCAGCCGTTGAATTTGGGACCGCCGATGATTTCGTTTAGGCCCTTTAATATCTTATCCTTCTGTCCGAATTTCTTAAGAACGCGAATAACGTAATATGCTTCTTTTATATCCAAAAGCCACGTGAAGAAAATATAGGAAGCAAATCCTGCCGCCGAGGCAATTCCTGTCAAAGCCAATAAGCCGACTGTTCTTGTGGTATCAAATACCAATTGATCGAGGAGCTTGATAGGAATATAAAGTGCGGCGCCCATAACAATAGTTGAAATAATAATTTTGGCAGAGGAAACCATAATTTCTATTTTTGGCAGTTCAATTCTTTTATTTAACAAAAAGGCCATTAGAACCACTCCAACAATAGATGATGTTGAAAAAGAAAATGCCAAGAAATAAATCGGCAATTGATAGGTAAGTATAAAGAGGTAAGACAAGAAAATATTAATGGCAACAGTAATACTTGTAATTATGAACGGTGTTTTTGAATCTTTGAAAGCATAAAAAGCTCGCGAAAGAAGAGCAATTAATGCATTTGCAGTAATTGCGATTGCAAAATAAGCAAGTGTTAATCCTGTTTCTACCGTTGCCTCCCAGTCAAATCTTGACGCGCCATAAAAAAGCCTTACTAATGGAATCCTCAAGACTATTAAAAGTGCGCTGATGGGTAAAGTTAAATATAGAATTTGATTAAAAGAAGATGTTAAAATGGAAAGAAATTCACGTCTGTCTCCCGACTTTAAAGAGAGCGCCGGGAAAGAGGCTTGGGCAATTGATTGACCTAGTAGCAAAACTGGGGCCATAGCAAGTGTATGTGCCAGGTCAAAGATTACAAGCGACCTTGCTGATAAAAATGAAGCAAAAAAAACATTGGCTGTTGCTGCGATTTGAGAAATGATAACAGTTAGAGAACGGGGCACCATAAGTCGAAATAACTTGTCGATTCCCGGAGTAAGAGCGAAAGAAGGTGAAAACCTAAAACCGGTAACAGCAAGTAGTGGAAGTTGAATAAGAGAAAAAAATATAGCTCCAATTAAAACTCCTATAGTAGCTCCGTATATTCCAACCCCTAAGAAATGGGAGAAAATTATTAAGCCCAAAATTATCCCAAAATTATAGAATGCGCTGGCAAGACCCGGGATGACAAAATGCTGAAAAGATTGCAACATGGCAGTAAATATGGTTCCTAAAATAAAAAAAACTTGCGCGAGCTGAATAATTATCATTAGATTTGCCATAAGCCGCAATTCACTTTGAGAGAACCCAGGCGCAACAATACTTGCCAGTTGATAAGAAAAAACAATAATTACTGCCGAAACAAAGATGTAAAATACCAATCCCATTGTTATTAATGTTGAAGAGAATTCAAAACCTTCTTGCTTTTTATCGCGGGAAATAAAATCGGCAAAAATTGGTATAAAAGATGAGGAAAGAGCGCCTGCTATCACTACCTGGAAAACAAAATCGGGAATTCTGAACGCGGCAAAAAAGACTCCGAGCTCTTGTGAAGCTCCAAAAAGAGACACTAGCAATCTGTATTTTAAGATTCCCAGTATTTGAGAAAAAATTGTTGTTAAAATTATAAACGATGCCGCAGTAAAAATATTTGTTTGTTTTGATACGAAAGCGGTTAATCCTTTTTTTACAAGACTTGCTACCATTGTATTTACAAGTATATCATGCTAAAATTGCCCTGCCCAGATAGAAAAATAGATGATAATATCTGTCTAGGCGGGCCATGCGCTAGACTTGAAAAATGCCAGTAATAAAATCAGCAATTAAAAAATTAAGAAAGGATAGAAAGAGAGAAAAAGAGAATGATACTCTTCGTGCAAAGCTTGAAAGAGCGATTCGCACGGCAAGAAAATCCCCCGCAAAGACCAACGAGGCATATTCTGTTATTGATCGTGCCGTAAAGAGACACATAATCCACCAAAATAAGGCTGCGCGGCTTAAATCTTCCCTCTCAAAACTTGTTCATCCCGAGCGTAGTCGAGGGGCTAAACCAGCAAAGACTATTCGAAAGCCCACCGCGAAACTTAGAGCCGCAAAAAGTCCTAAAAGAAAAGTTAGCTCATCCAAAAAATAGGCTTTACAAACTAGCCGAAATTCCCTAAACTGGATTCATGGCGAATTCACCTCAAAGTGGTATTGTCATTCTGAGCCATAGGCGAAGAATCTTAGCCTTATATGAAACACTATTTTGTTTATATAATGACTAATTGGAATGATAAAGTTCTTTACGCGGGTGTTACAAATAATATATTAATTCGGACAGGACAGCATAAAGTTAAACTTATGAAAGGATTTACAGCTAAATATAATGTAAATAAACTAGTCTTTTTCGAAGAGTTCTCATATGTAAGAGACGCTATCGAAGCAGAAAAGAAAATAAAAGGCTGGACTAGGGCAAAGAAAATAAAACTAATCGAATCTAAAAATCCTAATTGGGAGGATCTCTCAAAGAAGCTGGAGTTTTATTCCGGTACGCTTTAGAAAAGATCCTTCACCCCGATAAAGCGGGGTTCAGGATAACATACAGAAAGGGAAATTATGGCGAATTCACCTCATGTGAAGATTAATCTTATTGGTAAAGCTCGCATTTCAGTGGCCGATAATTTTTTAAAGTGGACTGTAAATATTGGAAGAATCGTAATTGTCGTAACGGAATTAGTAGCTCTTACCGCTCTTATATACAGATTTACCATTGACAGGAAAATTATAGACCTGCATGATCAGATAAAAAAGTCTGAATTGTTTGTAAAAGCGCAAAGCGCAAAAGAAAAAGACTTCAGAAGCATTCAGGAGAGACTTTTGAATATAAAAGATACCGAAGAGGACACCCAAGCAAAAATTGAGATTATGAATCAAATTCTTGATTCTGTAGCAAAAGGTAATTTCTCATCAACTAACCTTACCGTAAGCCAACGCTCAATTAGTATTAATGGGGTTGCTTTTTCAATATTCCCGATAAATAACTTATTAGAAGCGCTTAAAGAAAATCCAAATGTTGTCTCATTGGCTTTAGACGATGTATCTTCTGCAACTTCCGGAGTCTCATTTAAACTAACCATAGAATTAAAACAGCGGTTAAAAGAAATTTAATATGAGAAGAATATCTATAATACAAGATCTTCTGAAAATATACTCAAGATATATTGAAGCTTTGTCTCTGGACCAAATGAAAAAGATTGTGGCATATCTTTATATAATCTTGACACTCTTTGCCTTTTCATTTTTTGGATTTTTTGCTATTGCTCCTACACTTTCGACAGTCGCAAATCTCAACAAACAATATGAAGACAACAAGCTTATACTTGATTCTTTGAATAAAAAACTCTCGAGCCTAACGCTTTTGGATTTTCAGTACAAAGAAATACAGCAGGATTTGGAAAATATTTATTCGGCAATTCCGCAAACTCCTCGTATTCCCTTTTTAACTCGTCAGCTTGAGAATATTGCAAAAGACTCGGGTGTTACTATTAAAAAATTAAATTTTGGGACTGTTGAATTGTATCCTAATATTAAAAATGAACCAATATACTCTTTTAATTTTACTGTTGATATTATTGGAGATCAACGAAGCGTTAATGCTTTTATCTCAAATATTATTGGCTTTGACAGAATTGTTGGGATAGATAAAATCTCGACGGGTAAAAATGCAGAAAATAACTATGAGGCATCAATAATAGGAAGAGTCTATTTTTCAGACAAGTAATATTTTTATGTTTAAAGGTCTTTTATATCTTGCACTATTAACAGCGGCGGTAGCTGCATCATGGATTGGTTTTTCCGTCTTTCATAATTATAGTACGTCGACAATTTCGTCTGACACGGGAATAATTATAACTCCGATACCGTCGGGCTTTGATCGAGAAACGATAGAAAAAATAAAGGCAAAAAAAGTAATTAGGGCAGACCTAACCGAAAATCTTGTGGAAATAAGTGAAATAAATGAGGCAACAGAAGCCGCACAAGAAGCAACAGGCGCAGAACAACAACCGGGAACGGGCTCTGCACAACAGCAACTTTAAATATGAAAAGAGGCTTATGGAATAAGAGGATGCCCACCTTACTTGCTTTTCTTCTACTTTTTATAAGCATTTGGGTAACGTCTTATTTGATTCAAACAGGGGTGATATTTACCGGACAAGCCACACCCGATAAAACCCCCCAGAATGTTAGAATAGCGAATATAACAGGCTCTTCTTTTACTGTAGCTTTTACTACAAATGGAAAAGCATCAAGCGGATTATCTGTTGAGGAGGTAGGGAAAAATCCATATCTGGTCCTCGATGATAGAGACAAAGAAACCGGAGGGCAAACTGAATTTTATTCTCACTATATTACTGTCTCAGATCTTTCTCCTCAAACTTCCTATAACTTCACTATAATTGCCGATGGGGAAACATATCAAAACGGTGACCAAAAGTATTTTGTTAGGACAGGACCAAAGTTAAATGAAGCCCCGTCTTCCCAAAAACCGATAGTGGGCAGAGGACTACTCCCTGATGGACAAGCGGCTCTTGATACAATTGTTGAACTTCAAATTCAAGGGGCTCAAAAGATTGTCGCCTTAACATCTGACGATGGGAAATTTACCATCCAAACCAATTCTATTAGAAAAGCGGACTTAAGTGGATACAGCAAGTTAGAACCTGAGACCCTTATAACTTTAACACTCAGAAGACAAGATCTCTCCTCTACTATTCAGACTCTTTTAAAGAATATAGAAACTCTTGCAGTTGCAAGTCTATCTCAAGATTATGATTTTACGGATGTAACCGAAGTTGAAATTTCCACAGAGTCATCGATTCTTCGTGCACCAACCCCTAAAATTATTCCCGGGACAATCAGAATTTCAACTCCAAGAGAAAATGAATCTTTTGTAGATTCCAAACCTCTTTTCCGCGGCACTGCATTGCCAAATCAGAAAGTGAGGATAAAAATTGAATCAGAGATAATAATTGACGAGGTAACGTCAGACAGTAATGGCGTTTGGACTTATAGGCCTCCATTGTCTATCCCCCCGGGCCAACATAAAATAACTATCGAAACAATTGATTCCTTTGGTGTTTCAAAAATTCTGACCCAAAACTTTGCCGTATTTGCCCAAGGGTCTCAGGTTGCAGAGTCTGCAACCCCATCTGCTACTCCTACTAAAACACCCACTCCCACAACGCCTAAACCAACGGCGACGCCGACAGTTGCTCCTGTTCTGTCGCCCATCGCAACGCCTACACTAACAAGTCTTCCCTCTATTACAGTCTCCCCGACGAAGATACCCGTCATCACTCCTGCCCCACCAGGAAATACATCATCGCTAATCTTAACAGTGATATCGGTCCTTTTAATTTTTGCCGGCTCCGCCCTCCTTTTTGTACTTTAGAAGGACTATAACCTTGAGCACAGCCGAAGGGCTTGTTTGTCCTCTAGAGAACATCTAAAATACCTTTATATGAAAATTGGAATTATTGGAGCGGGGTTTACGGGACTTTCAGCGGCATATTATTTGGCACAAAAAGGGTACGATGTTACAGTTTTCGAGAAGGATGAAAAACCAGGGGGTTTGGCAGTCGGATATCGCGAGAAGGAATGGGACTGGTCTTTGGAAAAACATTATCATCATTGGTTCACAAATGACAAAAGCGTTTTAAAACTGGCAAATGATATTAACCATAAAGTCATAATCCGACGTCCCAAAACGTCCTCCTTTGTTGATGGCGGAATTTTTCAACTCGACTCTCCTACGTCTCTTTTAAAATTCCCAAAAATTGGCTTTTTAGATAGAGTTCGAATGGGGGCGTCCCTTGCCGCTCTTCGTTACAATCCCGTATGGCGCCCTCTTGAGCGATTTCGCGCGCAAAGCTATCTTGAACTATCAATGGGGAAAGATGCATACCTAAAAATCTGGAAACCTTTGATGCAGAATAAGTTAGGAAAATATGCTGGCGATGTTTCGCTTGCTTGGTTCTGGGCCCGAGTTTATAAACGAACCGAAAGTCTTGCCTACCCTGAAGGTGGATTCTTGAGCTTTGCCGAACATTTACAAAAAGAGGTCGAAAAAAAGGGCGGAAAATTTTACTACAATACCGAAGTCACAGAACTCAAAAGTCAAAAGTCAAAAGTCAAAATTATAAGTCAAAAGTCAAAAGTTAAAGATCATGAGTTCGATTCGGTAACTGTAACTTTACCGTCTTTTTTCTTTATAAAAATTGCCCCGCAACTTCCTGCTGATTATAAAAAAAATCTTTTGAAGCTTAAATCTTTGGGCGCTTTAAATCTAATGCTTCGCTTAAAAAAACAGTTTTTAACAGACGGCACTTATTGGCTGAGCGTTTGTGATGCTAAATCTCCAATTCTTGCAATTGTTGAACACACAAATTTTATTGACAATGAACATTACAATAATGAACACATTATATATTTAGGGAATTATGTCGAACAAGATGATCCTCGCTTCAAAATGACTGAAGACGAACTTCTCAAGCTCTACGATCCCTGGCTCCGAAAGATTAACCCAAATTATAAATTATCAATTATAAATTATAAATTGTTTAAGGCCCCCTTTGCTCAACCAATCATTCCCACGAATTATTCAAAAATTATTCCGCCGCCTGAAACTCCGCTCCCAAATGTTTATCTTGCCAACATTCAACAGGTCTACCCCTGGGATAGGGGTACGAATTATGCGGTCGAACTTGGACAAAAAATATCCGAGTTCATTTTTAATGTTTAAAATTAAAAATTTAAAATTAAAAATTCTAATAGTTCTCTTGATAGTTGGAGGGTTCCTTCGTTTTTATAACCTAAATTGGGGGGCTCCATTTTATTTTCACCCGGATGAAAGAAATATTGCCTCCTTAATCACTTCACTTGACGGGAGTAACTTAGGTTTCCTTTTAAAAGGGACTTTTGCCTATGGTACCCTTGTCTCAAATATTGTATTCGTGATCAAAAATTTAACAGACCCAATACTTCGTATTTTGGGACTTAATGACCCATTTGGCCAAAGCATTATATTATTGAGAATTGTATCTAGCGTTTCGTCAATATTTACGATTTTAATAGTCTTTCTTATTGGTCACAAAACATTGAAATGGCAACAAACGCTTGCCGCAACTCTTTTTACAACGTTTTCTGTCGGACTTATTCAAGCGGCACATTTTGGAGTCTATGAGAGCATTCTTACTTTAATGTATTCTCTGCTTCTCTTATCAGGGATCATGTATCTGAAAACTAAAAAATTAATTTACATATTTATGTCGATATTAATCGTAAGTTTAGCAACGGCGATAAAAATTAACTCTTTTATATTTCTAATAATTCCGGTGTTGCTATTCGTAATGCATCTCCGCGAGAAAAAAATAAATAAAATCCAAGGATCAATATATCTTTTTCTTTTAATAAGCTCCCCTTTGCTTCTTACCTTTTTTGCATCTCCTTATTATTTAACGAGAAACTTCAGGGATATGTTCGCATATGAGGCTTCTCTTTTGACAGGCTCTTTGCCGGTTTTTTATACTGGCGAATTCTTTGGAACTATTCCGGTAATTTACCAATTTACCGATATTTTGCCTTTTCTTATTAACCCTATCCTCACGCTGTTGTTTATTATCGCACTACCTTATGTAATGTATCGCGGAATAAAAAAGAGGAATGTTGCCTATCTTATGCCTTGCATCTTTTTTGTTATTTTATTTCTTCCAAATGCTCTTTTATTTGCAAAGTGGACTAGATATCTTGTGCCCACACTCCCCTTCATATATTTAATTATCTCAATAGGTGTTGTTGATTTTTTGGATACGATCTTGCGAAACTTTAGGACGCAAGCGACAGTTATTGTAGCGGCTTTAGTACTAACAAATGCGGTCTCTGCATTTTCCTATTTATCGGAAGTCTTTATAAAAGAGGACACAAGAATTGCCGCAAGCAAATGGGCATCTTGGAATATTCCAAAAGATACCAAAATTTTAAGTGAAGTTTATGACCTTGGAATTACGCCATTCAACCCTTATCTCCCAAATATCACTCTTTTTAATTTTTATGACCTAGACGGCAGTGCCCGTAAAAAAATCGAGCTTGAAAAACAATTAAAAAATGCAGACTATCTTATTACTCCTAGCCAAAGGGTATTAAAATCTCGAATCGCTAATAAAGAAAAATTTCCTAATGGTTTTAATTTCTATTCAAATCTACTTTCTGAAAAATTAGGATTTAAAAAAATTTATGAAACGCCATGCGACATATTTTGCAAAATTACTTATTTAGGAAACCCTGTATTCAATTTCGAAGAAACTACAAGCGTATTCGACAGACCAACAGTCTATATTTTTAAACGAGTAAGGGGTGACGCGGAGCGGCAGGACCCCGACCATAAATTATGAAAATTAGAGAAAAATTATTATTGGTATTGATTGTTGTAATTGGATTTTTCTTTCGAACCTACAATCTCAATTGGGATGCAAACTTTCACCTTCATCCAGATGAAAGATTTCTAACAATGGTAGGCAATGCAATGACTCTACCAGATAATTTTATGCAATACCTTGACTCCAAGAATTCAACTTTTAATCCGGCAAATATTGGCTTCGAATTTTTTGTATATGGCCTTTTTCCAATCATTCTAAATAAAATATTAGCTTTAATGTTAAATAATGATAATTATAATGCATTTACACTACAGGGGAGATTTTTTTCTGCTTTAGCTGATACAATTGTTATTCTTTTAATTTATAAATCCGTAAAGTTGCTTGAGGATAAATATAAATTGAACTCTAATGTCAAGTATTTGGCTTCTTTTTCTTATGCAACTTTTGTATTGCCAATCCAGCTTTCTCATTTCTTTATAACTGATACTTTTCTTAATTTATTCTTATTCTCATCTTTCTTTTTTGCATTATCTTATTTTATAAAACGATCCTCCGCGAATTTAATTATTAGCGCTATTTTTTTTGGTCTTTCCATATCCACAAAAATATCGGCCATCTATCTTTTACCTTTAATACTTTCTCTTCTTATAACGCCGGCCGGATCGCTTAAAAAGTCTCTATTAAGGTTCGTGGGAAATGTTTTTTTGTTCGGGATTATTTCATTTTTTATCTCAAAGCTTGCCTACCCTTATATGTATTATTCCTCAAATATTTTTGACCCCAGACTAAATCCCGACTTTTTGAAAAACATCAACACGTTAAAAATACTCTCTCAAAAAACCTCCATTTACCCTCCGAACATTCAATGGATAAATAAAATCCCGATAATTTTCCCTTTAAAAAATCTAATCTTATTTGGTATAGGCATCCCCGCATTTATATTGTTTGTTGCGGGCCTTGTTAATACGGCAAAAATAAGAGCAGGAATTATCTTCTCACTATTTGCTTTTTGGATCGTCATCTTTTTTATTTATCAAGGTACTCAAACAGTGATGACACTAAGATATTTCTTAATCATTTATCCGTTCATCGCTATTTTCGTTGGGATCGGTCTTGACCAACTCACAAGAAAAATCAACAAGATAGCATTCTACTTGCTTTTAATCGCTATGTTTATCTCACCGCTTATGTTTTTATCGATTTATACCAAACCCCACACGAGAACCTCCGCAACAAATTGGATTCTTGAGAATATCCCATATGGGGCAACTCTACTCACCGAACATTGGGATGATTCTCTTCCTTTGACGGGATACCAGAATTATAAGGTTATTCAACTGCCTGTTTTTGACCAAGATACAGATGGAAAATGGAAGAAAATGACGGACTCGCTTTCGCAAGGAGATTATTATATACTTTCCTCAAATCGCGCCTGGGGCAGTATATCTCGTGCTCCGGAAAAATACCCAAGGATAGCAAAATTTTATAAAGACTTATTCTATGGGAAGCTTGAATACAAAAAAATAAAAGAATTTACTTCTTATCCGTCATTATCATATCTTGGAATTCCAATCACTTTCCCCGATGATTTTGCAGAAGAAAATTTCACAGTCTTTGACCATCCAAAAGTCATGATTTTTAAAAAAACGATAATTAATTCTTTTTTGCAAGAACAATAATGTCCACAGAAGAATCGCCTATGCTAAGTTTGGTTGGATAAGAAAATAATTTTGCCAAAAAAATCTTAATATTATTTTTTTTAAGTTCAAACCTGTTTAGGCTTTTCACATTTAATCTCTCTACAATATTTTTACCTAAACCGTATAAAAGAAAATGGGAGAAAGGCCAAGAGAAAGAAATTACCCCGCTCATCTCAAGAATTGAAAATCCTGCTTCTTCAATAATTCTTGAAAGATTCTTCATGTTATAAAGCCTTTCATGTCCTGCCCATATTCCTGCCAAAAACCATACATCTTTGTTTATATGGGTGTTAAAAAAACGCATCAAAACCCAGTTCACCGGATCCCAAAACAGTGGAAAGTCCTCGCTTGGCACCGTTACAATAAGTGTTCCTCCTTTTTTTAAAACCCGAAAAATCTCTGATAGGGCTTTCTTATCATACGAGAGATGTTCAAGAAGCTCTGAGCAAATCACTAAATCAAAATAGTTATTGGTGTAATTAATGGAATAAACAGATTTCCTAATAAATTTTGCTCGCATATCACTCGCATATCTTCTTGCTTCCTCAAGGTACTCTTTATTTATATCTAGTCCTATGATTTCTTTGGGAAAATCGTAAAGCGATAGTGCGTTTACGTAAAATCCTCTTCCGCATCCAACATCAAGAATCCTTTTTGGTTTTTCGCGCTCGACGGTTTGAAAAATAAACTCTGCTCTTTTTGCGTATGCCGGATCTATCTCGTTATCCAATAATATCTTCAATTTTTTTAACATTTTGATTATTATTTAATATCTCCTTAACTTTAATCCACTTCTTTTTAAACATATCTTTATTTTTTATCGCACTTAATATCGCTTTCCCAAGATCGCTTGAGTCTTCTAGCTTAAATTTTAATCCAAAGGAAGTTTCATCAACTAAAAATCTCGCTCCGGGTATATTAGAAACTATTGATGGAATGCCTCTTACCATTGCCTCTGCTTGAACTAAATTAAAACAATCCGAGCGAGAAGGCACAATAAGAAAATCTAGCGAATTATAAAATTTCACAATATCGTATTCGCCTAAAAGTCCCAAAATTATCACGTGCTCGTTGATCCTTGAAAGTTTATCTTGATTTTTTTGGTAAAAATTTTCATAGGTTATATTAGCCTCCCCAGCAAATACAAATTTAACATCTTTTCTTTCTTTTATAACGGCCGGAATTGCATCAAGTAAGATATCAAACCCTTTCTCTTCAACAAATCTTCCGGCAAACCCAAATATATATAACTTTTCTTTTTTAAGATCCTGAATTAATCTGATTTTATCTGTTGTTTTAGTTAAATAAATCGGTACAAGCATCGGTTCAAATTTTGATAAAAAATTCCTAATAACCCTTGAGTTCTTCCCGTAGTCTGCGGTATATGTTGAAACTTTGTCAGAGATTAAAAAAGAAAAATAGCAAGATATGTCAAAAATCTTCTCTATTATTCTATTTATAAATCCTTTCGGCAATATCAAGTCCCCTTGATGAAAAATAATTAATTTCTTGCCAAAAATCTTAGTTATTATTGCTATTGGGAGTATATTGGATGAAGGAGAATTGATAACAACGACATCAAAATTTTTTACAATCCCAAGAAACCTAAATATGATCCTAACAGAATATTTGCTTCTGCTTAGTGCAAAGGCAAAATCCTCTCTCAACACTCGGACTCTCCCAAGATTCTCTTTCTTTTTTAAAGACTTATCAAATCTTACTGTCAGGACAGTAATTTTGTAATGATTACCTATTCCTTTGGTTAAATAGTCAATAGATTTTGACACTCCTGTCCAATGAGGAGTAAAAAAATCCGTAAAAATTAATAATCTTTTTTGTCTCATTTGATGTATTATACGAAAATAGGTAGAATGAAAAAATGACAAAAATAGGCTTTGATCTTGATGGCGTCTTTATTAGTGGTCCTCCTTTCATACCAAAATTTTTAATTGAGTGGCTCTATAAACAAAGAAGAAACAGCCTTTTGTACAGATTCCCCGGTAAATTAGAGCAGAAAATAAGAGTTTTGTCCCATATTCCTATTTTTCGTCCGGCAATAAAAAACAATCTGCTATTTTTTAAAAAGACTCGCCTCTCTAATATGTATCTAATCTCGAGTAGATTTTCATTTTTAAAACAACGAACAGCCGATTGGGATAAAAAGAATAATCTTTTTGGATATTTTAAAAAATGCTATTTTAATGAGAAGGACGAACAGCCTCATAAATTTAAGGATAGCATCATCAAAAAAGAAAAGATTAAAAAATATATAGATGACGATTTAGATCTTCTCCTCTTTCTCTCAAAGGAAAATCCGAATATTGAATTTTACTGGGTTGGACCGAGCACCGGCTCCGGCGAAGTGCGAGGGAAACCGGCTGCGAGTGGAACGAGACAGCGGTGGACAAGAAATTTACCTAATAATATAAAGCAAATAAAGGATTTAGCCGAGTTCTTTACAAAATATGTTTAGCTTTCAAGAAGTTGTTTGGATTCTAGAGTGGTGGGGCTCATTCTTTTTGGTGGGAATAGTATTTGCGCCATTAACTTTTTTAATATTCAAGAATTTTTGGGATCGAGGATTTCTTTTCTCAAAGGTTCTTGGAATTGGAATTATTTCCTACATAATTCTTGTGGTCAACAGTCTACATCTTTTGCCTTTTGGCGTTTTCTCTCTTGCAATAATTTTATGGATTTGTCTTATCGGAAATATTTTTATTCTTAAAAAGCATAGGATTGATAAACTCAAGCCCTTCGCAAAAATTTTTCTATTCGAAGAATTTCTTTTCTTTGCCGGAATTGTCTTCTGGAGCTATATTCGTGCGCATGAACCAAGTATTAATGGTCTTGAGAAGTTCATGGATTTTGGATTTGTGAACTCGATTCTTCGAACAACGTGGCAACCAGCGGTTGATATGTGGTTCCCGCCGTTACCGATAAATTATTATTACTTTGGACACCTTGTGACCGCGGTTATGACAGAAATCTCTTTTGTGCCTTCCTCTGTTTCATATAACTTAATGATCGCAACCTTATTTTCTTTTACATTGACCTTATCATTTTCTTTGGGGACGAATATCTTGTCTAAAGTCGTATCTCTGAGAAAAGCTTTTATAGGAGGACTTCTAACAGGCCTTATTGTGGCTTTAGCTGGAAATCTTCATACAATATATGCGTTTTTTGCCTCATATAATACTGACGCGCCGGTTCCATTTTGGAATTTACAATTTTTATTTTCTACTTTTCCCAATAGTTACTGGTACCCAAATGCGACAAGATTTATACCTTTCACAATCCACGAATTCCCCATTTATTCTTTTGTCGTATCGGATTTACACGGCCATGTAATCGACATTCCTTTCGTACTCTTAACAATCGCCCTACTCTATGCCTTATTAATACAAAGGCATGGAACCCCACGAAGGGAAAATAGTTCTAAGAAAATTGAAATTAGTAATGGAAGCTGGAAAATAGAAAATAGCAAAAAATACCAATTTCTAATATCTAATTTCTATTACCATTTTCTAATTTCTATAAACCAATTTCTTTTTAATAGAACTTCGAATTTCGAATTTCGAATTTTATTGCTAGCACTCTTGCTAGCAATTATGTATATGACTAATGCGTGGGACGGACTAATTTATATGGCTCTTGCCGGTTTTGTCTTTGTTTATATTCGCAAACCAAAGTTAATAATACCGCTCTTCTTTTTATTTGTATTATTCACGCTCCCTTTTAGTTTAAATTTTAAGCCGTTTGCTCAGGGAATCGGCATGGTTTGCCCCCCAAAATTTTTAGAAAATATAGGGCAAATTGGACCACTTCTTTTTGAAAAAGACCACTGCCAAAGAAGCACCTGGTGGCAACTATTAACGCTCTATGGATTTTTTTACTTTTTCGTTTTATCTTTTATCATTTTTATCAGGAGGCAAAAAAAGAAATTCAAAGTTGAAGTTTCGGATGTTTTTATCTTTCTTTTGATCCTTCTTTCTTCGATACTAATTATAACTCCGGAACTTATCTATTTGAAAGACATTTATCCTGCCCACTATCGCGCGAACACTATGTTTAAACTTGTCTATCAAAGCTTCATCATGCTTTCAATCTCATCAGGCTATATTATTGTGAGATTGGCCGTAAGTTTCAAACCGAAAGGTTTTAAAGTTTTTAATATTTACCCCGTTAGACGGTATTGGTCTAACGGGGTTTACTACGTATATTTGCTACTTGCTATTTTATTTTTAATATTGGTCTTCGTCTATCCTTACTTTGCAATCAAATCTTATTATGGAGACTTAAGAAAATTTATCGGACTTGACGGAATCGCTTACATGAAAGACAGACTCCCGGATGATTATAAAGCCATCATGTGGTTAAACCAAAATATAGAGGGAAGGCCGGTTATTGTTGAGGCACAGGGAGACTCCTATACGGATTACGCCCGAATATCGGCAAACACAGGACTCCCGACGGTCCTTGGTTGGACAGTTCACGAATGGCTCTGGCGCGGAACGTATGATATTCCGGCACCTCGAATTGAGGAAGTGAGACTAATTTACGAATCAAACGATCTAGACGAAACGAAAAAGATTCTAAAAAAACATAATATCAAATATGTTTATCTCGGGAATCTTGAACGCGAAAAATACAATAATATCAACGAGGCAAAGTTTGAAAAGCTCGGAGATGTAGTTTTTGAAGTCGGGCAGACAAAGATATATAAACTCAACTAAAAGGTATCAGGAGTTAGAAATTAGTTATTAGAAAATAGAAATTGGTAATGGAAATTAGATGTTAGAAATTGGTTTTTAAACTATTTTCTATTTTCCTATCTCCATTACTATTTTCTAATTTCCAACAACCATTTTCTTTAGTCTTTTATATTTCTGGTACTTTTGGTACTCTTGATACTCGTGGTATTCTTACTAATGCCGTCTTCTTCAATTTTACATTCGAATCCTTCTTCGATGCATTTTATAAACTCATGAATTTCTGAAAAATTTCCGTCTCCTACTCTTGGTATTAATACCCACTGAAGTTTTTGCGCTTCTGACACGGGAGGATGTATAAGTAATCCTGGCCTTTGTCCTTCCCCGGATCCAATGTCTATTACGGTACTTATTATTTTTGCGCCCTGAATTTTTCTTGCCAAATTTATGAAATCATCTAACTCACGGATCTCTGCATTCGTATCAATATTGTTTTGAATGATATTGAAAGCACCTAAAACCTTAATGGGATTAAGGAGTGTTCCCAAAGATAAAGTCTTATCCCTTACCGCATTAATAACATCTTGCTGTCGCATGCTTCTTGCAAAATCCGACCCTTGACCATTCGTGCCGTGGCGCGACCGGACAAACTCTAGGGCTCGTTCTCCGTCCATATGAACTAATCCGGCATCAAAATGTATGTGTTTATATCTACATGGGAATACATCTTCTGGTAAGGCGCTCCCGGTGGCGATCTGGGCTGAAAGGTCTATAATCTCTTCATCCGTATGATCACAAGGATCATCCTCGCGGCCTTCAATTGGGTATTTATAATCATCAAGAATTGTTTTAACACCTACGTCAATTCCTCCGATATGATCAATCAAATCTACGAATGCCTGGAAATCAACAACTAAAACATAGTCTATTTGTTTTTCCGTAACCTGACTTACGGCCGTTTTTGCTAAAAGCTTTCCCTGGCGATCTTTCTCTTGCCCATATGCATATGCTGTATTGATTTTCGCTTGAAGGTCCGGTATCCAGAGATCTCTTGGGATTGAGATAAGATTAACTACGTTTTTTTGAGGATTTATAGTTGCTAAAATTATGGTGTCTGTTAAATCCGGGCCTTCATGCTGACCGCCCGCTTTGCCAAGAAGCAAAACATTAATATTGCCTGTTTTTTTCTCGGTTTTAAGTTGAATATCGGGCTTGAAATAGAATTTATATAAAATAAATACTCCGAGAGAAAAAATAAACAGAACAAGTAGGACCAAAAAGAGTTTCTTCTTATTTGAAAAATTATTTAGCATTGTTTTACAATTGCGGAAAATTCTTTTGGATCAAGACTTGCTCCTCCAACTAAAACTCCGTCAATGTTTTGCATTTGTGTGAATCTTCGAACGTTTTCAGATGTAACGCTTCCTCCATATAGAACATGCATTATTCCTTGGTATTTTGATTTTATAGCCGATGCTACTCTATCGGCGTTTTCCGGCGTATCGGGATTTCCCGTCCCAATTGCCTCGATTGGTTCGTACGCTACTATTTTTGTGCCAGAAGGGATAGGGACATTTTCGTTCACAACACAAACGATAGGTTCAATGTTATATTTGATTGCCATTTCGACTTTCATCTTAACATCACTATCTGTTTCTCCAAGCGCCCTTCTCTCGGAATGCCCAATTATTGCAAACCGAGCGAATTCCGCCGCCTCGCGTGCCGAAACCTCACCGGTGTGCGCGCCCTCGTCAAATTTTGATAAATTTTGAACTCCAACATCAATCGAAAGATTATTCGTTCGAACATAATTTGAAACTTCCGGCACCAAGAGATAGGGAGGACAAATCGCTACTTTTACATTGGGTTTGGGCTCGTAAATTTTCGAGAACTCCGAAAGAAAATCAAGCGCTTCTTCCCAAGTTTTGTTTTCTTTCCAGTTTGCAACAATGAGTAAATCTTTCATGGTAAAATATAAGTTATTCCAATTATAGCAACACATGAATGATATTCTCAATAAATTAAAGGCGAATTTGCATATTGAAAGTGACTCCAGGCCGGGAAGTGTGCTTTTTCGAAGACAACTGAAAATCGCCCAAGAAAAATATTATTTTATAGATAAATGTGAATATGCGATTTTCATTTAGCGAAGGGGGAATAAAGGTGTGATACTCAACCGAACCACCCAAGCGGGTCTGAGAAAAACGTACACGAGCGGCCTTGTGAAGTGGCAGGACCCGCATGATAAATTAAATGATCAACAAATAGCGGCAGTGGTCCATACAGATGGCCCGATGATCGTTTTGGCCGGAGCAGGGTCTGGAAAAACCCGAGTCCTTGTGCATCGCGTACTTTATTTAGTTCTCGAAAAGAAGGTCAGACCATCAAATATCCTATTGACCACTTTCACGAATAAAGCCGCCGGAGAAATGCTTGAACGGATTACAAAAGTATTTGCCCAAAATAAAATTCACGAGCAGCCAATTGTTGGAACCTTCCACTCCCTTTGCGCCAAGATTCTGCGACGAGACGGAAGAGCTATTGGAATTCCCATTGGTTTTCAAATATTTGATGATCAAGATCAGCTTGAGGCGATGAAAGAAACATTCTCGTTTCTTGATTTAAATCCAAAGGAAGTAAGACCCCAGGCAGTTCTCTCCATGATTTCGCAAGCCAAAAACCAGATGATTGATGAAGAAACGTATCAATCTATTGCGCGAGGATATTTTCAGGAAATAGTTGCAAAAGTCTATCCCGTCTATCAAGGCTTGCTCCGCGATCAAGATGCTCTTGACTTCGATGACCTACTTTTAAAAACTATCGAACTTTTCAAAAAAGTTCCTGAACTCTTGGCTTCCTACCAAAACAAATTTCAATACGTTATGGTTGACGAATATCAAGATACGAATGAAGCTCAATATCAATTGACAAAACTCTTGGGTGGAAAATTTAAAAATATTTGCATTGTCGGCGATTTTTCGCAGAGCATATATTCCTTCAGAGGCGCGGATTTTCGTAATCTTGAGAAATTCAAACGAGATTTCCCGGAAGCAAAAACTTTTCCTCTTTCTCAAAACTATCGCTCAACCCAAAAGATTTTGGATGCCGCTACAAGCGTTATTTCGAACAACACATTGCACCCTGTACTTTCTCTATGGACGCAAAACCAGAGCGGTGAAGATATAATAATTTTTCCGGCAGAAAGCGAGCACAACGAAGCAGAATTTATAATTCAAGAAATCACAAAGATCCAAGATCTAAGATCTAAGATCCAATTTTCCGATATTGCGATCCTGTATAGAACTAATGCTCAATCACGCGCGCTTGAAGAAACTTTTTTACATAATTCAATCCCATACATCTTAATTGGCGGAACAAGATTCTACGAGCGAAAGGAAATAAAAGACGTTCTGGCATATCTTTCGTATCTTGCGAATCCCAAGAATAAAGTAGCTCTAAAAAGAATAACAAAAATTGGCAAAAAGAGACTTTCGAATTTTATGAATTATTTCGAAGAAGCAAAAGCAGGAGGATATTTAGATAAAAACCCTACAATCGAAATTCTCGATGAAGTTTTGAAAAAAACGGACTATCCATCACTCTATGACGAAAAAGATTCCGAAGATAAGTCGCGTATAGAAAACATTAAGGAACTTAGATCTGTTGCCATTGAATTTCCTAGTCTTACGCAGTTTCTTGAGAATGTTGCATTGGTTGAGCAAGAATACTCCTCTTCAACGCTTCGGGCAAGCATGCCAGATAAAATTATTAAGGATGAAAAGGATGCAATAACACTTATGACTGTGCATGCAGCAAAAGGACTTGAATTTAAAATTGTCTTTATTGTGGGGATGGAGGAGGGGCTTTTTCCTCACAGTCAATCATTGATGGATGCACATGAACTTGAGGAGGAAAGAAGACTTTGTTATGTAGGGATTACGCGCGCAAAAGAAAAACTGTATCTGGTTTTTGCAAAAAGAAGATTATATTTTGGACAAATTGTTTCAAACCAAATTTCCCGCTTTATTTACGAGCTCCCGGAGGACGTTTTGAAAAAGAATTATATCGAACGATATACGGACGAACCAACATATTTATGAATAGTTACATAGTTGAATGGTCACATGGTCAAAAACCATGCAGCCATTTTAACCATTCTAACCATGACAGACTTTATAGACATAGACGCTGATAAGAAAGATGATTACAATAAGGTAGTAAGCCATCCGTTACAGGCTTGTGAGTGGGGTGAATTCCGCAAAAAAACCGGAGTCAAAGTTATTCGCCGCGGACTTGTTCGAAATAAAAAGCTTGCCGAAGGGTTCACTCTTACTCTTCACAAAATTCCTCGAACAAAACTCTACATCGGCTATCTCCCGAAAGGTAATTTGCCAACAGAAGAAATTGTCGAAGAACTAACTCGAATTGGCCGCCAAGAGAATTGTATATTTATCCAACTCGAACCCAACGTCAAATCAGATCTAAGATCTAAGATCTATGATCTAAAATCTAACCTAAAACCTGCGGCACATCCCTTGTTCACCAAATACACCTTTGTTCTCGATTTAACAAAGACCGAACAAGAATTGCTCGCGGCCATGCACTCAAAGACTCGCTACAATATTCACGTTGCGCAAAAGCACAAAGTTCGCATTCGCGAAGACAATTCAAAAGAATCTTTCGAACATTACCTTAAACTTATGATGGAAACAACCTCCCGCCAAGGATTTTACGCTCACACACCGGCTTATCATCGTAAGCTGTGGGAATTGTTAGCTAATCAAACCGACAACAGAAAACCGACAACAGAGAACAGTCTCTCTTATCATCTTTTAAATGCGACATATGATTCGAAAATCCTAACAAGTTGGGTGCTGTTTGTATTTAAAGATACAATTTATTATCCATACGGCGCATCAAGCAGGGAAAACCGCGAAGTTATGGCGAATAATTTAATTTGCTGGGAGGCAATAAAATTCGGAAAAAAATTAGGACTAAAATATTTTGACATGTGGGGCGCACTGGGCCCCGATCCTGACAAAAACGATCCTTGGTACGGATTCCATAGATTTAAAGAAGGATACGGCGCAGAATTGGTCGAATTTGTAGGAAGCTATGATTTGGTTATAAAACCAGGGCTTTACGAAATTTACAAAGTTGCCGACAAACTCCGTTGGACACTTCTTAAATTAAAAAATTTGATATAAGTAGAGTTGGTTTTTAGCATCCGAGCGAATTAATTTTAATTTTTTGTCTGGTTCGAATTTATATTTATAACTTATAATCCTAGCTCCTTTTTTTAGTTCGGCAAATAGTTTTGGTTTGAGTTTTTCAAGGACTCTTGGGACAAGATAAACAAAAACCACTGTTGCTTTCAAAATATTGTAGTCGAAAAAATTTCCCCGCTTTAAAGTAACTTTATCTCCTAAATTATAAATTCGAACTTTTAACCGGGCGGTTAAATGTCGAATAAAGTCAATTTCTATACCCACACCACAAGCTCCGAATTCTTTTGCAACCGTCAGTAAAAACGTTGCGTCTCCTGATCCGAGTTCGTAAACCAAATCTTCCGAACTGATACCAGCGAGCTCTGCCGCGGCGCGCGCTTTTTTTCGTGACGTCCTCCACCACGGAGTCCAGGGACTATCTGGCGGCCACACAAACCACAAAATGATTAACGAAACAACAATGATAACTCCAAGGAAAACATTTATTAAGATGAGCCCCATACTCAACTTTTACATGTTGCTAATGAAATATGTTTAGAAATGGTATGATCAATCATACCTCATGATACAGCAAGTTTTAAAATTACTTTACCAAGTATATCATTTCGTTCGATTGCGTTTATTTTTAGACTATCTTTCCTATTATCTCCTCCGACACAAAATTCTCCGTTCGAAATTCTCACGATTCGCTTAATAAGCGTTTTATTATTATAACGAAATATAACAACATCTCCAATTTGAGGATTTTTAAGTAAATATGAAATGCTCGAAATAATAATTCGATCATTGGGTTTTAAATGAGGCATCATACTGTGACCTGAGATTCTAAAGATTCCGAAGATCATTATTTGTGGGAAACGATTTCGCCTCCTGTTGGATATCCTGAGGGGATGCGGACGGGTTCGAAGTCTTTAGTTTTATAAAATATTTCTGCGATTTTTTGAGTTTCTTCCAAAAGCTTTTGCGCACTATCCATATCGATATTTTGCCTACAAGTTATCGAAAGCTTTACTGCAGATTTTAAAAGTTTCTCAAGTTCCGGAAATTTTTCATAATGCTCCGGCTTAAAATAATCATTTTCCAAAGTTCCAAGCTCCTCCTCGACCAACTCTCCATGTTTTTCCTTAACATGAACGATTCGCGAAACATCATGTTCCTCTTTTTTCTCGCCCAAAAGCTGCGTCATTCTAAGAACGGTGTGCGCGGCAATTTGAGCAGGGGTTGGATCATAGACTCCGCAAGGAATATCACAATGCGCATAAACAGTTGGCAAGGGGATAAGATTTAAGACGTAAGACAATGCGCCCATAATCCAGTATAATCATAGCTCGAATTTTCAAGGATTGCAAATAAGCTCGGCGCTTTCGCGGATTATGGGGATTCTTTTTTCATCAATTAAATATTTTGAGGCAAACTCCTCATCCGAGACTTTCAATAGGTCCGATGCTAAAACAATTCCATTGTCAATAAGTCTTCTTTCCTCTTCAATTGTTAAATCAGTCAACGTTGTCACGGGATACATTTTGGGCCGCTCGACAAATTCGTGCAGATTTTCTTCTGCCGGATAATTCCAGGAAAGAGCCTTCATTCCTTTACATTCAGCGTATGTGATAGCATCGCTTGTAAGTTTTGTATTTGTCGCCACCCATACATTATCGATTCGATTCTTTTCGCGAACATCTAAGAATCTTGCATACGTATAAAGCAAAACTTGAACGTCGGTCCTTCCGCCGTTTTGGTTATGGAATTTTGCCTCAACTATTTCTCGTTTGCCGTCTTTTTCAATTAATAAATCGACTTCATGACTCACGCACTCCCCTTCCATAATTAAATCGACTTCAACTTTATACCTCTGGCTTTCAAATATCTCGCCTAAATATTTTTCGAAAGGAAATCCTGTTGGCCCCAGTTCAAAAATTGCCTGGCGAAGATTAAGTCTTAGCGCGCTTTTTTTATCCTTATCAATTAAAAATTCGCGGATGTGATAAAAAATTTCATCGGTTGAGATGGTATTATCCGCCTGTACTTTTTCCTTAATGTGGGCTAACACACGATCATAAAGTTCGCGTGGGACTCCCACCCGTTCCATTGTATGAATAATCCTGTTGTCATCAAAAACAGCTTCACTCCCATCCCGATTTATAACAGTAATCTGGGCCTCCGGCCCTTGAGGGCCTCTGGCCCGGTGGGCAGCCATATATTAAGTTTATAGCAGACTGCAAGGAACTAGCAACTAGTGACTAGAAACTAGATAGGAGCACTTGGATGTCGTTGTGGAGAATATTATATGCGTTGTCGCTTACCCCGTGTCCTTTTGCGCGAAAGATTTGTTTATCCATTGATTTAAGAATATTAACAGCCCCTCGTTTTGTAAACTTCCCAACCGAAAAAAGCTTTGCACTTCTTGTCTGCCAAAGCAAAGACCAATAATTTTTAAAGTTTATTTCATTCAACGAATGCAACGATTTTATATCATTTATCAAACCCTCAAAAGTAACAACCTCAATGAAAGCTGAGGGTTCATCCTGAGAATAATCAAGATCAAATTCAGCACTTGCTCCCGGCCCAATAAACCCCGAAACATGTTCTATTTGAACATTACCTTCAACATCGTAAAAATAAGCATCTAAATCATAATTTGTATTTGAGGAAGAAGATAATTGTACTTTATAATTTGTGCTTTCAGGCTGTTTAAGATAAAAAATGTTGAGGGGGAAAACTTCAGGCTCTGATGTGCCAAGATCATTTTCAATAGGACCTTCAATAAATACTTCCCCGACTAATTCTCCTGAACTACTACTTACAGAAACATTAATATCTTTATCAACTACTAATATGATGTAAGATAAATCTGTGTTTGTCGGGATATAACGCCTCATGCTTTTAGTTTTGTCCCCATAAAATGACAAGAGGCTTTCATCTTCGAACGGGTCATTTATTAGAATATCCTCTCCTGAAGTTCCTCTCGCTACAAAAAAATGGTCCCTATCAGAAGTCATTTTTGCCTGAAGAATATCTGGAATACCATTCATCAAATCTTGTAATAATAAGTTTTTGCTATAAGTACTAACAGTTATATCAAGAGCGTCGTGAGTAAAATTTGGATTAACCGATTTAGTTATCTTTGAGAGCCTTGATAATGCTGCCCAATTTGTGCTACCGTTCCTAAAGAATTTATCCTGTTGATCACTTAACCAATCGTTTAATGTTTTTGGATTCAGTGGCTCTCCGTCTGGCATCGTATTGAGGCCATAATAATTAAACACCATGGCGGCAGATGTTATTGCACATCCATAGGCAGAAATTGTTGGCGATAATGGATCCCATAGGTTCGCTGAGTCATAAATTTCTTCTCCCCAATCTGGATCGGTTTGTTTCAAAAGAGGAACATTGAGAATTGTGTTTACTGGCGCATAATAGACGGTATCAAGGTAACCACTAGTACCAAAACCCCCAGTAAGGTAGAGAAAACCGTTTGAATAAGCTATTGCACCGCAACAAACTGGTTGGGGAATATGATTTCCGCTTAATTGCCACGGCTCGATTGTTCCATCGCTATTTATCGTAGCGTAATAAATTTTATCAAGGGTATTAATTCCAGTGTATCCTCCAATAGATACTAAAGTCGAACCAATTCTAATTACCCCAGATCGGTAAACAGGCTCTGGTAAAACTGCTGTCTCCGTAAAGGTAGAAAGAGATCCATCGGAGTTAACCGATGCTTTATAGGTTTTATTGCGATAAACACTCCCATTGGAACCTCCAACAATAATTAAATTATTGTTATATTCCACCATCCCAAACCCAGAAAGAGGTTCCGGAAGCGAAACGGCGCTCGTTGTCCATGATCCCAAAGTGCCATCAGGATTTATATCCGCGTAATAAATTTCATTATGCTCTCCGCTATTATTAAATCCCCCCGCATAATAAATCCTATTTCCAACAATCACACCCGCCCCCAAGGCTCGGGTGTTAGGCAAAGGAAGCATTGTTTGCCAAGAAGGCAGAGATCCGTCCATCTGAATCATTGCTGAATAAACATTATTTTTATAATTAGCTACGCCAGTCCACATTGTTCCACCTAAAATATAAACTCTGTTATCTTTCTTAGCTAATACACTCCAATACCTTGTCTCTGGCAAATTAGAAATTGACCCCCATGTAGTAATTGAGCCGTCAGGGTTTTGGGATGCAGAATATACTTCGGAAAAGTCATCGAAGTTAGCCCCACCAAATACGAAAATATTATTACCTACTGACGTTGAAGTATGGCTAGCTATATTTACAGGGAAATTAGTAGCGTTCATCCACGTTCCAATTGGATCAGCAAATATGGGTTGTGTGTATAAAAGAAAAAACAGAACTGATAAAATAAAGCCTAATACTAGGTTCTTCAATTTTCTCATATACATTGACTATGAACGCTAATTTAGCATAAAGGTAATTATGAAAAAAAGTCAAGAAGAGAAAATAAAAATTAAAAATTCATTTGAAGTTGAAGATTTACGAACAGAGCTAGCATTTAGAAAGAGATATAAAGACTTTAAAAAAACTTATTCCAACAAATATCCGGAAATAAACGCTAATAATTCAGGGGGTTATTGGGATACAAAATTTAACATTCCCGTAAAGTTTAGCGATTTAGATGGGATGACAAGAGACAAAATAAATACTATCATAAAATTTCTTCCTGAAGAAAATTCTCATATTTTAGATTTGGGGATAGGACAAGGTTATCTTGAACAACGATTACAAGAACTTGGGAAAAATTATGAACTTTATGGAATAGACGTATCGAAGAGATCGATCGCCCGATTAAAGAAAAGGATCAGGGGCAAATTTAATATAGGTAACGTTTTACAAATTAGAAATTATTATAAAAAAAATTATTTCGATGCAGTTGTTGCAATAGAATTAATTGAACACATATCTCCTCGAAAGATTTTTAAACTTTATAAAGATATTCGAAGCCTCTTAAAACCAACTGGTATATTCATTTTATCTACTCCTTTAAATGAGGGGCTAAAATTTATGAAAGAAAATCCGAGTTCACATGTACGAGAATATACTGAGTCGATAGTCTTTACAGAACTTAAACTTTCAGGATTCAGAGTGCTTGAAAAGAGATGTTTTTTTGCATTTAAAAATTTCTATCGAATAAAAAGGGTGATATCTTTGTTGTGGGGAGGAAGGTGGAAGCCAAACAACATCGTGATTAAGGCTGTGAAAGCCTAGGTCTATTTTGTAAATTTAAAGCTTGATACCATTTTTTCATAAATCTTCTGATGTTTCTCGCGATCAGGATCATTTGGATTCTCTCCATCAAAAATCAATTTATAAATGTAGCCATTTTTTAGAGCCACTAGTTCAGTAATCTCCCTATCGAATCCAAAAATAGACAGCCTTTTCGCTTCCGAGTTGTCTAAAACCGTATCAACTGTACCTCTTAATAAATTGGCCCCACCAGCCGCCTTTGGTTTATTATTTTCGATCCAGGTTTCAACTGTGTCATTATTGGAATTTTCCATAACTCTAATTTGAAATTCTCCTGGCCAATCTTTTTTCTCCTCCTCTGTAAATGTTACTTTTTGCAACTCTCCCTCTAGAAGAATATCCCCTGCCCATTCTACTTTATTTCCTATTCTCGGTTTAGCCTCAGTAACCTCCCAGTTTGTGGGATATTCCAATTCATATTGAAATTGTTCATTTTTGTACAATGTCGACTTAGGTAAATTATCCGCTGGGGTTGGTGTTGGCGTAGCTAAGTTAACTACTGTTGTGGTCGGATTCTCTCGTTCTGCATTTCCCAAAAGATAATCCTTGAAAATATAACCTATAATTCCGGCGATTATGACAAGCGCGATAACTGCTATAGAGACAACAACTATTCGCTTATTAAAAGCTGGCTTTTCGGGCTGAGGTGGCATTTGAGACTGAATCTCAGAAGAAGGTGTGCTTGTTATATTTTCTCGAGTTGTTGGTTCTATATTTCCAGTATAGCAAAAGCTTAGGTGGAAGAGGGAGTAATATTGTGATTGTGGCGAGGAAGTAGTATACTCGCGGTGTATGAAACAGGAAGCGGTTGGGGTGCCTGATTGGGAGGAACTTGACTGGAAGGAAACTCCATACCCGGGAGTTTTTCTTTTTAAGCTGGCTGAGGAAATTAATCCAGAAAACCCTGATATGCCCTTTTTCTCCGTCTTTGCGTTAAAAGTAAATCCGAATTCTCAAATTCCAAGACACCTCCACAAGAGAGAACCCGAATGGCGGGAACAAATAAATTTTCAAGAACCAGGAGATTTTGAAATTTTACGAGCGAATAATTCGCAGAGGATTTTAAACGAACTTTTAACTATTACAATCGAGCCTTATGAAGTTTTTGGTATCAAAAATCATGGCTTGAGACCTTTGTTTTTAACATCAAGAATGATTCCCGGCTTTACAGGATACGACGAAATCGAAGAGGTCAACGAACAAGTCTCTGGTTCTCAGGCCTAAGATAGCGGACGGTTTCTCCGGCCTTCCACATTTCAGAATCCATAATATAATCCAGAAGACTTTGAGATACAACGCGCTCTTGATATGCATCAACAAATCCTCTCTCAAGAACACTTCTAAAGCGGCCGTTCCAGTCAAGCGCGCCTCGTTGCGCTGTAGTTGAGCAGTTCGCATACATCCAGTCAATTCCGTTTCTGTCAACCAAAGGGTACAAACTTTGCGTTGCCTCTTCAACCGTCTCATTAAATGCTTCGCTTGGTTTATGACCTTTTTCCCTAAAAAGGTCATACTGCGCGTGCATTATTCCAATAAGTGCTCCTGCCATAACCGCGTCGAATCTGTTTTCAATTTTCTCCGCAACAGTAGGGCCATCCTTTCTTCTTTCTCTTATGTTTGTTGCAGCGCGTCCGAATTCTGAGCCGGCTATTTCGGCAAGCTCTCTATTTAATGTCTCACGGTAATCAGGCTTGCTGTTTGCTTCAAGCACTCTTGTTACCTCAACTCCTGTCGCGACTTTTCCATATAGATCTTCAAAGACCGACCTGCTTCTTTCAAACGCACTTCTAAGCCCGCCTAAAAAGTAAGGAACTAAATTGGGCGGCAAATCTTTTAATAAACCGTCTCCGCCTTTTTCTCCGATAATTTTCGATATTGTTTGAGTAGAAATCTCGACCGTATGAAGCACTGCATCGTGAGGTGATAAATTGTTTTGGCGCAAAACATTGTAGGCGCCCTGCCAAAGCCCATAGACAGCTCCGAGTAATACCCCCCGTTCTCCTGTTAAGTCAGAAAATACTTCATCTTCAAAAGTCGTCTCGAATAAAAATCCAGAGCCGATTGCCATTCCCGTTGCAAGAGTTCTCTCAAGTGCCCTGCCTGTTGCGTCTTGCCCAACGGCATAGCTTGAATTTATTCCGCGCCCTGCTTGGAAATGTTCGCGGACACTTCTCCCTGCTCCTTTTGGAGCAACTAGTATAACGTCAATTTCTTCCGGAGGGTTAATCCCTGTTTGTTCTCGAAAAGTGAATCCAAATCCGTGAGAAAAATAAAGGCTAGCACCAGATGAAAGTAGGTCTCTTATATTTGGCCATTGGTCTTTTTGTCCAGCATCTGAAAGTAAATACTGTATCTGTCCGGGTTTTAACGGCCTTTCCGGTTGCGTAGACCGTTTTATTGCTTCTTCAATCGAAAAAAGACTAACTCCAGGGATCCATCCGTCTTCTAGCGCCTTGTCATATGTCCTACCTTCCCTTTGTCCAATTATAACATTGAAACCATTATCGCGGAGATTTAAGCTTTGGGCCGGCCCCTGTACTCCATAGCCAACAACTGCTATCGTTTCCTTCCCTAAAACCTGTCTTGCCTGTTCGAGGGGAAAATCATCACGTGTAACAACGCTCTCTTTTACGCCTCCGAAATCAAACTCAGTGCCAATCTGGGGGCGTTGGGGTTCCTGTGCTCCTCTTTGTCGCGGATCTCCTTCAATGCCTCGGAACGACATATGATTATTGTTCGGGCAGAAGCAAGGTAATACTAGCAGGCGACTTGATGTTTGTCAATAACTTATCCGAATTTGTACCAGTTTGCCTCTTGTTTTAATTTCGTGACATTTTTAATCAAAAATCTTCCGCTTTCTTTCTTAAGAACCCTGAGTTTCTCAAGCTTCTTAATTTCAATGCTTGTAGTCTCCCGCGTTAGTCCTATCAGATTTGCTATGTCTTTATGAGTTAGAGGGACTCTAATAATAATTCCTCTAATGCTTGTTATGCCAAATCTTTCTGCGCATATTACAAGAATTGAGGCAACTTTCTGATGCGCATCCCCAAAAATAAGATACTCCATTCGCTCAAGAAGACCTCCAAGTCTTATTAAAATATTACTTAACACTTTATATAGCACCTCAGGATCTTGCTGAAGGAACTCTAAAAATTGTTCTCTTGGAGCTCTCATCACCTCAATGGGCGTCAAAGTATCAAAATAGTATGGAGAGGCGTCTGTTATCGCCCATCTTATTGGGAACACATCATTAGGTTTAAATATGATGAGGGTTAATTCTTGGCCAGCTTCTGATATAGAGTATAATCTTACATATCCTTTTTTAAGATAGTAAACTCCTTGTGGGATTTCGTCTGCGCGAATAATAACCTCATGTTTTTTATAATCGAGCTTCCGAAATTTTGAAAAAAACTTTAAAAGCTTTTGTTCCCCTTCTTCCATAAAGCAATTATATCACATGCCTAAAATGTAAGTAAGATTACAATTTATGGGTAATGTTGTTTACTGAATGAATATTTTTCATAGAGTATAAACAAGGTGCTTTTTCAAACTTATGGACGGAGGATAACAACTAGAATAGGCATTTCGAAAGAAAGGAGGAAAGATATGCCTGAAAAAGAAATTCGCGCTGCCAGAGCGATTAAATCAAAATTCCTTACCCTCCCAGGAGAAGAACTCATTCTTGTCCAGAGAAAGCATTGGTCAATATTTGTATTCCCCTCCCTATTCGCAGTTGCTATTGTACTTCTTTCCTTCATTATATTCCTTGTTCTATATCCCTTTTTCCCAAGTCTTCTGCCGCTTATTATCATCGCGTTCTCATTGATATTCATATTTACATTCACCATGGTGCTCAAATCCATAGTAGATTGGTACTTCAATTTGTATATTGTAACAAACAGAAAAATCACCGAGGTAGCCTACAGGCCTCTTTCGGCTCGCCATGTTAATGAGGTCCTTCTTGACCAAGTCAGATGCACGGAAATTGATACGAGGATTGAGGGGATTATTAATGAGTTATTGGACGTTGGAGACGTAATAATAACTTTCGATAGACCCACCCACCAAGTGGAATTCGTCTTTACCTCTATTCCCAATCCCAAAAAAATAGAATCCCATCTACATAGAACTTTGAGCCCCACTAACCCTTATGTAAATAGCCAGGTAAAAGATGCTAATGCTTGGTATTTAAAAGATAAGGATCAAGAGGGGAAATGGAAATACGTAGAAGAAATTAAGAATCAGGGTTTTAACGGACAGAAAAGCCACCCGCCCTTGAGGACCTCTGGCCCGGAGGGAGGTGAAACAATTTGGAATTTGTGAAACTTATCGTGTATTCTCTGTTTTTTGCGACTGCCGTATTCTTGGTAATGTTTAATGTTCTCTATTCTTTTAGGATATACAGCGCAAATTACAGGCTGGGATTTAGCATGCCTCGATTTTTAAAAAGAGCGCTTGAAATAAATGTATTAATTGCATTTACCGTAGCGGTCATAATAGCGCTAGTGCTCGCAAATACGCTTGCATCTATAAGAATTCCGGCCATCCTGTAATCGTCTTCGTTTGGTTAATTTGTCGAAAGACAAATTGACTATACTTCCTTTTTGTTATACTTAAGAATAAAATGAGCTTTTGGCAATCCTGGAAATATAAAAACCTTACTTTTCTTTTTGTTTCTCTAACCTTTGCCTTTTTCTTAGGAAGATTTGAACCGTTCCATCAACTTCTCCTAAATCTAGGCAATTACGGATATGCAGGAGCCTTCTTTGCCGGAATGCTCTTTGTGTCAACTTTTGGTTTTTCTACGGGTGTCGTAACTCTTTTGATTTTAGCAGAAAAATTGAGTCTTCCACTGATAGGAATAATTGCAGGCGCCGGTGGAGTTTTTGGAGATTTTATGCTATTTCGATTTGTTAAGGATAGGCTCGTCACTGAAATAAAACCTATTTATGACAGCATGGATCACAACCACCACTTAATAAAACTTCTTCATACAAAACATTTCCGCTGGATGTTTCCGGTTTTTGGGGCAATAGTGATTGCATCGCCACTTCCCGATGAGGTGGGCGTGACGCTCATGGGAATCTCAAAAATGAAGACCAGAACCTTTTTACTTCTTTCATTTATTCTAAATGTCTCAGGTGTAATTCTTGTACTCCTGGCCTCTCGATTCATAAAACTCTAACCGTAATATTTTTAATACAACTTGAGGTGATGACCAGCGAAGAAGGCAAAAATCACAATTGCCCCGGCGAAGGCTGACCAGGTAGCAAAATATACTGCATTTCTTACTTTTTTTGAACTTACATCTTGGGAAATCGTATATACGAGAAGCAATATTATTGTGTAAAGCGCCATCGCGAGTATGCTTTTTGAGACCCAGTGATGGCCCGATATCTCTTGTAGCCAACTCTTAAATGCCACGCTAAGCTCTGCAGATATGGTAATTGCCGTCACAAAAACAGCATTTATAAAAGCAGCAATTGATGAAGCATAAATAACACGAGATTTTTTCATTTTTATTGCAGCGCTCCCCAGCGTGCGGCCGATGAGATAATAAAGCCCATAAGACCGACTGTAAGTCCCAAAACGGCAACAAAACCTACCAATAAGAATGTTGAACGACGAATATTTAACTTTTGAAATTCATCCTGATTAAGAAAAGCAATTGTAATAGCAGTTATAGCAAGGGGTACGATGAAGAGGAAGATATGCTCTTTTGTTTCCATAATGATGTTGTGTGCCCAAGGCGCAAGACCGCTTTTAATCACAGGCTTAACCAAAGAGCCGTAATATGCCACATAGTAGTATCCTCCAAAGATCCAACTTAAAACAAATCCCACAACGCCGATAACTGCGGTTATGCGAATGTGTCTTGTGTTCCAAGTTCTGTTTTTCAGCTCACCAAAAAGCCATAAAAATGCATCAATTCCAACAATCGCAAACCCAAGATGAAGACCTATTAAAACAGGCTTACTTAAAAGAAAACCGAATACGTCCATAAAGTCATCGTATCAATATATTAATTCTTGGTCAAGCCCCGCGAGCTTGTTCGGTAGAGCGTAATCGGATATAATATTGAGGTCAAATGGAGGGTTCGCATAGAGGCCAATTGCGCGAGTCTTGAAAACTCGAGGGAGCAATCCCTTCACAGGTTCGAATCCTGTACCCTCCGCACACTCCGTTCTAGTTTTGGAGGGTGACTCAGACGGTCACGAGAGTGGTTTGCTAAACCACGCCCCGCAAGGGGCTAGTGGGTTCGACTCCCACACCCTCCGCCCTCATTTTTGTTGCCTTTTTGTTACCTTTTTATGAGGCTGGTTTGGTTGCCGCCGAACGGCTCTTGTGCTATCATGTATCCATGCCAGACAGCACAAAAGAAATTGTAAAACCAAGCGCTGAAGCGGTTACGCCTTTTGTTCCTCCTGAAGTTTCGCCTCATGTCGAAACAGTAAGCGATATGGAACATTTAGCAAGAATTCATTCAGAGCTTTCATCGCACGGTGTGGAGACAAGGGGAGAACTTACGCAAGTTTCAACAGAGCCTCAAGCTCTTGATTCCTCACAGTTCGAAATAAAATCAGAGGCTACAGTTAAACCCCCTAGAGCACAGGGACCTGGGAAATTTGATGATCCTTCTTTTTGGGGCTCAATATTTATGAGAAAACAACAGGAAAGGAGAGAACGTGCAGCTTGATGCTTTTTCGCAAGCCATTATTAATCTAGTCTTTGTTTTTCTCCTAGCCTTTTTAATGGCATCCGTAGTTATTGCGTGCCTGTTAGGGATTTTTTTGGCATTAGGGTTTTGGCGAAAATCCCAAGAAAGACACGAGAAGGCTCTTGACTCATCTCTTCTTGAGGTATCACTCCCACGCGAAAACGAGATAAAAATAGACGCTGCAGATCAATTATTCTCAGGTCTTACTTCAATCGCAGGAACTAAGGGAATTTTTGGATTTCTTAAAGTTCCCGACATTATATCTTTTGAAATAGTCGCAAAACCTCAAGATATAAGATTTTATGTTGGCGTGCCAAATAGGCTTCGCGACATGGTTGAAAAGCAGATTCATGGAAGCTATCCAGACGCGCAGATTCTTCAGGTTGAAGAATATAATCTTTTTGAAAATCCAGGTAAAATCGCCTACGCACAACTAAAGCTCTCAAAAGCTCATTATCTTCCAATAAAAACCTATAAGGATCTTCCGGTTGATCCTCTTTCATCAATTACAAGCACATTAGGAAAAATGCAGGAAGGAGAAGCTGCGGCTTTACAAATTTTGATAACCCTTACCGGCGACGCTTGGAAAAAAAGCGGCCGATCATACATTACAACCACTAAAAAGAGAGAGGCGAATCCTGAAACTGCAAAATACTCGGTTGATCAAAAAGAACTTGAGGCAATTGAGCAAAAGATTACAAAGCCCGGATTTGAAACGCATGTTAGAATCCTTACTGCTTCTTCAACAAAGGAATCCGCAGAAGCACATCTTACAAATATTGTGGGCTCATTCTCACAGTTCTCTTCTTTTAACTCCTTTGAAAAAGTGAAGCATAGATTGTTTAAGGGAATGGCAATGATTGATTTTATCTATCGTCAACTTCCGCTTGTGCCAAACAACCCCGGAGTTTTAACAACAGATGAACTTGCAACAATTTTTCATTTTCCAAATAAAACGGTTGAGACACCTGCTATCCATTGGCTAGGTGCCCGAGTCGCGCCTGCACCCGCAAATATTCCTTCCGCCGGATTATACACTGGGAAAAGCATTTATCGCGGGATCTCGCGGCCTGTTTATATCGGGGAGGATGACAGACGCCGTCATATGTATATTATAGGTAAGACAGGCGTAGGAAAATCAGAATTTTTAAAAGACATGATCTTACAAGACATTCGCGCTGGATATGGAGTTTGTTTTATTGATCCTCATGACACAATCGATATGCTCTTGCCTCTCATTCCTCCGGAGCGCGCAGAAGACGTAATTCTTTTTGATCCGGGAGACACGGAACGCCCAATGGGACTAAACATGTTGGACGTTCAAACCGAAGAGCAAAAAGACCTAATAATTACGTCAATAATAGGACTTATGTACAAATTATATGATCCTAATAAAACTGGCATTATTGGACCGCGTTTTGAGCATGCTATAAGAAATGCCATGTACACTGTTATGTCAGAGCCGGGGAATACTTTTGTTGAGGTTGTCCGAGTCCTAACCGATTCTTCCTTTGTGCAGGAGCTCTTGCCGAAAGTTCAAGATCCAATTGTTCGCCGCTACTGGACTGATCAGATTGCGCAAACCTCAGATTTTCATAAGTCTGAGGTGTTGGATTATATAGTTTCAAAATTCGGCCGCTTTGTCACAAACCGCATGATGAGAAATATCATAGGGCAATCAAAAAGCGCATTTTCACTGCGAGAAGTTATGGACCAGGGAAAGATTTTACTTATCTCTCTTGCCAAAGGAAAAATTGGAGAAGATAATTCCTCCTTCTTGGGTTTAATTTTGGTTCCAAAAATTCTTGCCGCAGCAATGTCAAGGCAAGATGTGCCGCAAGACCAACGTAGGGATTTCTATCTTTACGTTGATGAGTTTCAGAATTTTGCGACTCCCGATTTTGGACAAATTTTGTCAGAGGCCCGAAAATATAGATTAAACCTAACGGTTGCGAACCAGTTTATCGGTCAAATTGAGGAGGATGTTAAAAACGCAATCTTTGGAAATGTCGGAACATTAATTTCATTTCGGGTAGGAGTTTCTGATGCAAATTACCTGCAACATGAATTTCAACCGGTGTTTAACGAAGCGGATTTAATTAATGTTGAAAGATTCCATGCATACGTAAAAACTCTGATTAATTCTGAGCCTACCACGCCATTTTCATTGGACTTAACTCGAGATTTGGTTGCCGAGAAAAAGCTTGAAAATCCAAGAGTCGCAGAATTAATTAGAGAATTATCAAGACTCAAATACGGAAAACAAAAAGAATTGGTTGAGGCAGAAATTGCTAAGAGATCGCGATTATACGAAGTGCTTGGCGATATTCAATCAAGCGTTGACAAAGGCCCAGAAGGAAGGCTCGGACCTGGCGGCTCCATTTAGTAAGTATTCAGTATCAAGTATAAAGTATTAAGGTATAACCACTTGTCGGCTTCAAGTTTAACCCCAGTATTGGTATAATAAGCAAGCGTTTTAGAAATTTTTAGGCCCGTCGTTCAACGGTAGGACACGACTCTTATAAAGTCGACACGAAGGTCCGACTCCTTCCGGGCCTACAGATGTCTTTGGCTTGCCCCGTAGAAACGCTCTTGTGACGCGAGGCTGTAAGCCTCGGGAACAAGTAAGTTTTGTACGGGGTTCGAATCCAAGCGCACCCATAATTCTCTCGCACCTATAACATCTGCTATAATAGAATTTCCGATGGGAAGATTTTTCTTGCTCCTCCTTGTGGGTATTTTGTTCGCGTTCAAACTTTTTGTTGTTCCTCAAGTTTTCTCTGATGAGCTTGACGATATCAATAAAAAACTGACCGAACTTCAGGCAGCGCTTTCTGCCTCTCAAAAAGCAACGGCACCCCTTGAATCACAACTTAATAGCTTGCAAAAACAACTTACAGGTATAGAAAATCAGGTTGCCGCAATTGAGCGCGATTTGGCAGAAAAGAAGAAATTCATTGAACAAGGCTATCAAGAGCTTGAAGAGAGTAAAATTATTTTTAATAAAACCGTCCGCGACTACTACATAAAAAGCTATTTTCTCTCCCCTCTTCTCGTCTTTATTTCCCAGGCAGATGCTGCTGAAATGACTCGAATCATTATTTATCAAAAAAGAGATGCTGACCGCGATAAAGAAACGATAACCTCCATTGCATTAAAGATTGTTGATCTTGAAACGCGAAAAGCAAAACTTGAAGAGGAAGAAATAAAATTTGCGAGCATTAAAGAAAGGCTTGCACAGGAAAAGGGAGAAATCGAAAAAGTTGTAAAGGGCGCAAAAGCATATCAAGCAACATTGTCAAGTGAAATTGCAAAGTTATCTGCCCGCCAAAAAGAAATTTTAGGTCAAAGGCTTGCCGCATTAAACATTCCAAGATCTGCCGCGACCGCGGCTCCTGCCTGTGTTGATGATAGAACCCGCGATCCGGGATTTTCTCCCAGAATCGCCTTCTTCACCTACGGCGTCCCAAACAGAACCGGTCTTAATCAATATGGAGCGGACGGAAGAGCCCGCGCCGGACAGTCTGCAGAACAAATCCTTGAAGCATATTATGTAAATTACGAACTGAAAAAAGATTACTCCCAAGATATAAATATTAATGTTGAGGGATACGGCTCTTATAATATCGAGGAGTACGTAAAAAGAATTTATGAAATGCCTTCATCATTTGCAATGGAAGCCTTAAAAGCTCAGGCTGTGGCCGCTCGCTCCTATGCTCTTTCTTATACAAACAATGGAGCGGGATCTATTTGCACCACTCAATCCTGTCAGGTCTTTAAACCCGAACCTAAAGGCGGCGCATGGGAAGAGGCAGTGAACAGCACGCGCGGCTGGGTCATGGTTCAGGGCGGATCGCCAATTAAGGCTTGGTACTCTTCAACTCACGGCGGATATATTTTATCGACGTCAGAACTTCCAGGCTGGAGCGCGACCTCTTGGACAAAACATGCAATAGATACAACAACAGGCGCGGCCTCGGGATTCTCTGATCTTTTTTCAAATGCCTATGATCGCGAATCTCCGTGGTTTTATTGCGATTGGGGGTCTCGATCAGAGTATAATAAAACCGCCTGGCTTAAATCTTCTGAAGTAGCAGACATTATGAATGTGATCTTGCTTGCAAAAGCTGACTCATCCGCTGGAGAGCATCTTTATCAAACTGATAAGCCAAATCCTGCGGGTACCGATACATGGGATGAAGCTCGCGTTCGGCAAGAGCTCTCAAATCGAGGAGTAACTCCTTTTTCAAATATCTCAGACGTTTCTATTGGAGCAGATTTTTCGGCTGGCCGAACAACTTCTGTAGGTATCTTGGGGGACGGCGGATCACAAAGTTTTTCAGGTGATGAATTTAAAAACTGGTTTAATCTCAGAGCCCCGGCAAATATTCAAATCGTCGGTCCACTATTCAATGTAGAACGCCAATAAAAAGATCAAATAGTTGAATAGTTAGAATAAGCTAGAATAGTTTTTCGAGCCAGAACTATTTTAACCATTATAGCCATTTAGCTATTCTATTTCTGATATAATAATCTCATTATGCCAGGGGAAAATGGTCTTAGTGGTGAATTCGTTATTTCAGAACGGATACCGCAAGGTACACCAGAACCTTCCCACAAAAAATCCGTCCACTTTTATTCCTCGCTTGGAATCAATCCCGATAATGTAGTGTTTGAAAATCAGGAGGGAGATGAAGAAATAATGCTTCTCGTAAGACGAGATCTCATAACCAATGTCCCTTGGATTCTTACCGCTCTGATATTAATCTTTATTCCTCCGCTCCTTTTTCTTTTCAACGATTTGTTTTCTCCCTTTTTCCAGATTGCCATACAAACTCAAGTAGTTTCGGTCCTTTTTTATTATCTTGTTGTGGCCGGATTCATTTTGGTTGAGTTTACTATTTGGTATTTTAATGTAGGTCTTGTAACTAACAAAAGAATCATTGATCTTGATGTTTCAGGTATTCTTTTTAAGCACGCCAGTGAAACAAAAATTAATCTTATCGAGGACGTTTCTTACTCACAAGTCGGAGCTGTAAGATCAGTATTTAATTATGGGGACGTGTTAGTACAAACCGCGGCGACTCAAGCAAACTTTGAGTTTGACCGCGCGCCGGAACCGGCCAGAATTGTTCAAATTATTGCCGAGATGATAGGAAGAAAGCCACTAAAGTAACCGGGCGAAATGAGATCACCCCGATGAAAATCGGGATCTCTAATTTATGGAAATATTTAATTTTTTTCTTAAGATCTTTTCCAATCAGGATGCTCTTTTCAGAATCATTCTGATTATATTGATCTCTATATACGGCCTTTTTGCACTAATTCTTTTTTTACAGATTAGGAATTTAAACAGAATTATAAATCAAATAACATTCTCACCCATCTTTATTGTTTTTACGCTCGTACATCTTCTGGCAACAGTTGCGTTATTATTCTTTGCGGTGCTATTCTTATAGAGCATGGATCAAAATATTCTCTTATCAAAAGTCGTTGCAAATCCTACTGATACAACATGGGCTCAGGCTTATTCCACCTTAAATCTCTACATAGTTCTTTCCATAAGGTCCGAAGATGCCGAGGCTGGCATAGTAACGTCAGGTAAAGAATTGCTTGAAAAAATTCAGCGAGAATATTTCTCGCTTGATGACAAAAACATCACAAATATAAAAGGGGCATTAGACAAATCACTTGAAGGTATTAACAAAAATTCTATCTCTATTGTCCTTGCAACAGTGAAGGATAATGTTCTTTATCTTGTTATTGCAAACGAGGGAGAGATAATTCTTAAAAGAGACGGGAAAATTGGCGTGATCGCAAGGGGTGATGCGGACAATATTGTAGCCTACTCTGGGAATATAAAATCTGATGATATTGTTGTGCTTGAGACAGGAGGATTTTCAAAAAAGGTCCCTCTTAACAAATTATCAGGTATTTTGGATGACCGGGAAGTCTCGGAAATCTCAGAACACCTGGCCCCCCTAATTCATGAAAAATCGGAAGGGTCAGAAGCGGCAATTGTTCTTACGTACAAAGGCATTGAGGAACCTGCCTCTCGCGAAACGCAGGGTCCTGCGCCGCAAGAAGACGAATCCATTGAAGAACTTGGACATGAACGCGAAGGCGGGAAAATCAGGCTTCCCCAAATCAAAATTCCAACAATAAGCTTGGATCTTTTCAATGTGGGTAAAAAAAGATTAATAATACTGGGAATAATTCTCCTAAGCTTGTTGTTGATAGTAAGCGTTTTGTTTGAAAGACAAAGGCAAGAAAGTGCAAGCCGGCGAGAGCTTCTAGCCGAGATTTTGACACCCGCGCAAGAAAAATTTGACGAAGCAGAGGCTCTAATCAGTTTAAATAAAGGGCTTGCGCTTGAAGAATTTGACACATTAAAAACCACTCTAGAAGAATCGCGGGACAAATTTGCGTCCAACACTTCTGAGAGAAAGAAACTTGATGAGTTTATAGGAAAGGTAGAAAGTAAAATAGGCGAACTAGGAGCGGGCGCAACAATTGCTAATCAGAAAGTAGTTTTTGAAAATGTTGATTTGGTAATAGTTCGCGATGGCGCTCTTGTTGCAACTCGCGAAGATGGCAAAATTGCTCTTCTTTCAAAAGATGGGGAATCGGAGAAAGAAATCGACTCTGAGAATAAAGATGTTAAGGCAATTGCCGCCAATAAAGATTCTGTATTTTTGCTTGGGACAGAAGGCATTACAAGAACAACAAAAAGCTCGGGACAAACTCAAACAATTGTAGAAGATCCTGATACAACAGTTGCCCTTGATACATTTGGATCAAGCCTGTATGGGCTTAGCACATCTAACAAAACTGTAGATAAATATTCCGGGTCCTCTTTTGCAAGATCGGATTATTTTACCGAAGACATAACGCTTAGCAATCCCGCAAGCATGAGTATTGATGCTTCTATTTGGATTATCGATGGCGGCAAGGTAAGAAAGTTCACAAGAGGAAAGGAAGACACGTTTACAATTTCGGGCCTGGCAAAAAATCTATCGTCCGATTCGCTGATCTTTACAGACGTTGATTATGACAATATTTATATTCTGGATCGCACAAACGCAAGAATTATTTCTATTTCAAAGACTGGCGAACTCAAAAATCAGTATTCATGGAAAGATCTGTCGAAAGCCTCCTCTCTTGCAATTGATGAGGAGAGCGAAACAGCCTACGTCGTGACCGGAAACAAGCTTTACTCCTTCGATTTATAAACTCCATTGGGTGACGCGAAGTGATTTTTCACTTGAAAGTGATTCGAATGCAAGTTTAAATATATTTTCGAACTACATAAAACTTACATATACTTGCGTTCACATAGCGAAGAACGAGATAACGATATGGAATATTTCAACTAAAGGAAGCTGAGCGTCACTTTCAACGTGCGAAAATCACGAAGCGGCAGGACCCGATGATATAATGGATTGATGAGAATTGTTAATCGTTTTATAAAATCATATAAACCTCTTGAAAAGATTGAGGCTGGGATTGTTTTGCTCGGGAGCGAAGTAAAAGCACTTCGCGCTAGCCATGCCGACATCACTGGGGCTTATGTTCGAATTTCAGGAAGCGAAGCAAACTTAATCAATGCAAAAATTTTCCCTTATGAATTTTCTCGGATTGAAGGTTATCAAGAAGACCGAACACGAAAACTTTTGCTTCACAAAAAGGAAATTCTGGCCTTAAAATCAAAGCTCGACCAGGGAAAATTCACGATTGTTCCTTTGTCAATATATCTTAAGGACGGCAATTTTAAGCTTGAACTGGCCTTAGTTGAGAGCAAAAACAAGCGCGAGAAGCGCCGCGACAAGCGTCGAGAGGCCATCGAGCGCGAACAGGAGCGCGAGTTGAAAACCATCCTCTAGTGTGCTATAATAGCCTCATTGGGGATGCATTGCATCGACAGAATTGCTCTTTAAAAACTGCAAGCCGATAATGATACTAATCGTAAAAATGTATCAAAAATAAATGCTAACAGAAATGTTAGTCCGGCCTACAGCTACGCAGTAGCTTAAACTGGTGTTCATATCTAGATTTTTCCAAACGATCAGATATGGGCATAAACAAAGTTTGGATATAGACAAAGTTCCGATTTAGATTTTGTTCGAACAATTTAAATCTTAGTCATGTTCAATCCTTTCAATTGGAGTTTGCATGATGACAATAAATAATTGAATAAGCTTGTAGATGTTTTTATAGATGCTTTTTTGGACGGGGGCTCAAAGCCCCCCATCTCCACCGCGTCAAACGCGGCTTCGCACGAAGCAGCGTTTGTAAGGTGATCGCGTTGGACGCGACACTCAAAAGATATATTTTTATGTCAGAAACGTTTGACGTTTCAAAAAGATACTACGTATATATCCTCCATAGCCTTAAAGATAAAGGTTTATATATTGGCTTTACGACAAGTCTAAAGAATAGATTAACAAAACATGCAAGAGGAGAAATTAAAGCTACAAAATTCAGGCTACCTGTAAAGCTCATTTATTACGAATATTTTATAAATGAAGAGGATGCTAAAGCCCGCGAAGAATTTCTCAAAAGCGGCTTTGGAAGAAGACAATTTAAAGAAGCTTTAAAAAGGACATTATCGATGCTTTAAACCTCTCTCGCGAAGGTGACACCGAGGACTTTTTTTGCCCCTGCGCTTTTTAATACTTTTGCGGCTTCTTTGAGAGTCGCAAGACTTGTTGCAAGATCGTCTATGATTACTACGGCTTTAGGGATGTTTGCCGCCGGACCGGTGGGCCTCTGGCCCAGAAGGGGGGTTTTAGGATCTTTGCGAACCGAGAACGCATCTTCGACGTTTTTCTTCCGTTCCTCTTTATTTAATCTAAACTGAGGTTTTGTTTCTTTAATGCGAACTAAAATCTTAGGCTCTATTTTTAAATCGAAATACTTTGCGACAAAAGATGCTAGGATTTCCGCATGATTATACCCGCGCTCGCGCAGGCGCCTTGGGCTTAATGGAATCGGGATAATAACCGACTCGAATTGTTCGATGAAATTATAAAAAGCTTCATTTTGTGCTAGTCCCTCATTCATAATCTCGGAAATTATTTCTGCAAGCTTTGAGACGTACGGTTTATACTTGAATTGGCGGATTAACTTTCGAATTATCGAATTATAAATAACTGCCGATATCACACCATCTAATTCGCCTGAAACTGGCTCAAATGATTCATTGTATTTAATCTTGGCAAAACAGTCCGCACACAAAAAATCCCCAAATTTTTTACAATTTATACATTTCTTAGGAAAAAGAATATCAAGAAGATTCATCGCTCTCACAGCTAACTGCGCTGCTCCCACAATGCTGGCACTTTTCAAGAAGCTGATCCATAGGACGAACATTTATCTGGTGACAATTAGGACATTCAAACTCGCGATCTCCATATTTATCAGGCATTAATATACCGTTTATACTCGATTCTCCTGAAAAGAGCATGTTACTTGCGGTTGAACCGCAGCTACCCCGGGCTACTGGTGGCTCGAAACTGCGTGTTAAAATAATATAATCTAATCCCCCGCGAAGAAGAGTTCCATGACCACTGTTGCAAAGCTCTATTGCAGAATTTTCAAGAGCATAAAAAGTTCTTTGTTTTTCTTCGCGGGTTCCATTTTGTATTGCAAAAATAGTACGATCAATAAGAGGCCCAAGTATTCTTATGGCCCCCTCAAAATCCTTCTGTTTTTCAGGATTTGGAGAATAAGAGAACCCTTGCTTTAGAACGTGCTCTATATATGAATCAGAGACTTCTCTATTTACAACGCGCGGGGATCTTAAAAAATCATCGGCATGTTGAAGATCAAATCTTGCTCCGGTCAAAGTGGTCATTGCCCGATTATATTGTTCTATTGTTGGATTATCGACTCTCAATGCCGCCATCAGAATTTTCCCACTCTGTATTCTTCCTTTATAAATAAATCCATAGTTTCCATATCCCTCATCTTCTGGCCCAGGCGGACTCCCCCAGAAAATAGTATCGCCTTCTTTTGCCTGTTTTAATTGACTCTCAAGGTTTACTAATCCTAATGTTTCGTTTTCTTCCCGATGCGTTGGGTCTTGCCGTAATTTTTTCTTTGCTATTGCCCTGCGAGATTTTTCAAGCATCGTCTCGCCATCAGAGGTGAAGATTGAAGTCCCACTATGATTCCTTGAGAAAAACAAGCTATATTCGTATTTAGGAATTTCAAAACGATATTCACCTAAGTATGAAATTATATCTTCTTTAATCGAGGACTCTGAATGTAAACCTTCTTGGTACTCTAAATTAAAAGCATTAGATCCAACTATTTCGTACCTTTCTCTTTCGGCAACTGCTGGCATATTATCTTTCCCAAATCCTTTCTTTTTTCCCTTCAATATGATTTGCGTAACGCGCCATAGTGAAAAACAAATCGGAGAGCCTGTTTATATATTTAAGTAGTCTCACATCTATCTTCTCTTTTTTAGAAAGTTTCACAATTTGCCTTTCTGCCCGTCTGGCAATTGCCCGGGCATTCTGGAGAAAACTCCCGGCCAATCCGCCATCAAGAAAAATAAAGTTCGCAAGCTTTGGCATCTTGTTCGTCATTAGATCGATTTCTTTTTCGAACCGATTAGTTTTACCTATCAAATCTATCTCTTCGAGAGTGTCAGGAAGGTCGGCAAAATAAGAACCAATGTAAAAAAGGGATTTTTGGACCTCTAAAATTAAGTCACGAAGATATGCTATTTGTTTATTTTTCTTGTGAGGAAGCGCTGCAAGCGCTAGCCCCAAAATAGTATTTAGCTCGTCAACGGTTCCGTATGCTTCGACACGGAGATCATGCTTCCAGACTCTTTTTCCTGAAAAGAGCGATGTTTTTCCGCGATCCCCTGTCTTTGTATATATAGGCATAGTTCAACTATTGCTCACAAAAAAACCTCTCGATAACCCGAGAGGAATTCTTCTTCGCTTAACCCTGCTCGGGGATGAAAGTATATATTGTTTTCTGGATATTACAGTACCGGCAGTTCCGCCGACTTTCACGGCGATTACCAAATATATACTCTTATTTGAAACTAATTGCTAATTGCTAACTTAACATTCACTATAGCCGCAGCTATAGCATTTTTTGCATCCCTCTTCATGCGCGAGCGTTGCTGCTCCGCATGAGGGACAAAAATCAAATGCGCTATGCGTCGAGGTCTCACTCCCAATACTTAATTGTTCCATAACAACTGTCTGCTCTGCCGCCTCGCTTTGCGATTCATTTAGCGCAGTCGCAGGACTTGCTATACCATTGGCACTTGTGACGATGCCATTTGTTTTTGCCACAATTCCGTTTCCGTTTGCGCCATTCGATACCGAAACTACCTGGCCGTTTGTTACGGTATTTTCCGAAGTCTTTAGATCACGAACTATCCCGTTGACTGAAAATCCAAATTCCTCTGCTAAAACTTTTGCTACAGCATCAGGCACAGACCGAACCCTGTTTTCTCCAAATCCGATTGTTCTCATGCCGCCGATTCCCGAAAGCTGTGCGACAATCTGTCTGACGCGTTCTCGTGCCGGTATAGGACTCTGAAGGCGAAGAGTCAGGGAAATCATTCGGCCCAAAGCATCAGTCATGGCAGCAACATCAGAACCTGATTTGCCAATGGTTATAAAGGCTTCAAAGGGATTTCCTCCTTCATCTTTATTGATAGTAATGAATGCGTCTCCAAGTGGCGTTTGGGTTTTGTAAGTCAAGCCATACATAACAGGCGGCCTCTTTGTAACCGGTGGGGCTTTTACTTCAACCTTTGGAGCTTCTTCCTTCTTCTTATCATCTATGCGTTCCAAGACCCCTGCGCGGGATCCTTCTCTCATATATGTAACGCCTTTGCAACCAAGTTTGTATGCCATGTTGTAAAGCTTTTTTACTTCTTCAACTGTGTGGGCATTAGGCGCATTAACTGTTTTTGAAATAGATGCATCAACATATTTTTGAATTATTGCCTGAGCCCTGACATGATCTTCTGGCGTCAGATCATTCGCCGACACAAAGAAATCGGGCCGCTCAATTTTGCCTGCCTCAATATCCTTGCCGTGTTTTTTATACCATTGTTCATATAAGTAGTGGCGGACAACATGCTCGCCTATTCTATCGCGCCTCACAAATTCGAATTCAAAAACCGGCTCAATTCCAGAGGTTGTATTAACAAGAAGAGATGTTGACCCGGTTGGCGCTTGCATAAGAAGTATGGAATTTCTAATGCCTTTTTTCTTAATTCCATTCTGAATATCAGCAGGCAACAGTTGTATGAACTTGCCCTGAGGATAAAGTTTTTTGTCAAACTTTCCAAAAGATCCTTTCTCAGCGCCAATTTCAACTGAGGTCCTATACGCCTCGTCTCTTATAATTCTATAAACGCGATCGATAAACTGAAGGGATTCAGGTGACCCATATCTTAAATGAAGCTTAATCAAAGCATCTCCAAGACCCATTGTCCCAAGACCTATTCTTCTTTCTCCTTCATATTGGGTCTTTTTGATCCCATCAAAAATATAAGGATCCATTTCAATAACATTGTCTTGAAATCGGACAGCGGCCCGAGTGACTTTCTTAAGTAGAGAAAAATCAAACTTTCCCTTCTTGTCAATATTATCGCCGTGAACAAGAGCTGAAAGATTAATTGATCCAAGATTGCAAACTCCCCACGGCGGCAAGCCCTCCTCTCCGCATGGATTTACGCAGTTAATTCGGTTCCAATACCAATTATTGTGCAGTTTATTGTATCGTTCCATGAAGACAACTCCCGGCTCTGCAGATCTCCAGGCGGCCTCGGCAATTAGATCCCACATGTAGCGCGCTTTGATAGTCTTATGTTTTACAACCTTTTTGCCCATTGCACGCCATGTGTATATATCTCCGTCCCATTTTGTATCATACTCGGGATCTCTTCTGTCCGGAAAGACAAGGTCCCAATCTCCATCGCGCTCAACCTGCTCCATGAAAGAATCTGAAACACAGACAGAAAGGTTTGCGCCATTTATACGGGAAAGATCTTGTTTAACAGTAATAAATTCTTCAATATCAGGATGCCAATCCCAGAGCATAAGCATTAATGCCCCTCGGCGACTACCTCCCTGTTGAATAATGTCTTTTGTTGCAACGGAGAAAAGTTCTGCCCAATTGCAGGGACCTGAAGAGAAGCCGTTTACTTTTTCAACGCGAAACCCGCGCGGTCGCAAGGAAGAAAGATTTATTCCGACTCCCCCACCGCGAGCCATAATCTCTACCATTTGCTTGAGGGTTTCAAGAATCCCTTCACGTGAGTCTTTGGGGGATGGAATTACAAAGCAATTATAGTAGGTAACTTCAAAACCGGTCCCAGCGCCTGCCAAAATTCTTCCTCCGGGAACATATTTAAAATCCTGCATCGCAGAATAAAATTCCTTTTCCCAGCGCTTCTTATTTTGGGAAGTTGTCTCAACACCGGCAACAGCCGCGGCCACTCTCCTCCACATGCGGTCAGGGGTTTTTTCGAGAGCCTTCCCCTTCTTATCTTTTAAAGAATAGCGATCCAAAAATACTTTTTGCGAAAGTCCTTGTAATTTCATAATAGAATTTGGTTATTTGATAAGTTTTTTTAATTCTTTCTCAAAGTCCTCAAGATCTACGAATCTCTTGAAGACGCTTGAAAACCTTATGTATGCTACTTTGTCAAGCTTCTTAAGTTTTTGAGCAACCATCTGACCAATTTTCTTTGCTTCTATTTCAACCGACTCGCCAGATATTAACTCTCTTTCAACCTCGTCTACTATATTATTAATCGCATCAAGTGACACCGTTGTCTTCTCGCAGGCTTTCATGAGTCCTTGCCGAAGTTTCTCTCGATCAAATTGCTCGCGCCTTCCGTCCTTTTTCTTGACAATAAGAGTGATGTTTTCTATCCGCTCGTAAGTTGTATAACGCTTGCCGCATGAAAGGCAATTTCTTCTGCGCCTTATATTTGTTCCATCATCCGAGACCCTTGTTTCAACAACTTCAGAATCTTCACTTTTACAATAAGGACACTGCATAATTAAATTCTAAATTACAGAAATTAGTTGTTAGAAATTAGATATTAGTTATGGAAATTAGATATTAGAAATTGGTATTTAATCTATTTTCTATTTTCCAACTTCCATTACTATTTTCTATTATCTATTAACTATTTTCTGCTTAATTGGGCTGGTTGTTCAAGGTGCAAACTACTAGATATAGTGTCAACTAAAATAGTAGAACACTATATCAGCCGTGTCAACTATCAAGTTGTATATCAAACTATGGCAATCGATGTTTTAGCCTCGTTTTGCGGTAATAGTCCGCCGGTTGGCGGATGGGACGAAAAAATTAGTTGGGCACTTTGTTTTTGTGTGTAAAAAAAATGATCTAACTAGGGAATTAGATTGTTACTGCAGGATAAGGCTATCTACGGATCTTTCAAATTCTACCATTCTCGCACCCTCTGCCCGAAGCTGGCTTGCAAAGTCTTTTGAGAGCACATTCTCCATCATAGGCAGCACCAGTTGGTGTTTAACAATAGACTTTTTCATATTATGTAAAACTGTATCAATATCTTTCCCCATCTTTTTGGCTTCCCCGGCGCTTGATACTGCATTATGGAAATAGTTATTGCTTTTTGAAAGAGTTGAAATTGAAAGTTGTCCTTTTCCCTTGTCTGCTAAAAGTTGTGCCGCATAAATTCTTTTGTCCGATGTTAAAAGATTAAACTCCGCTTCTTTTACAGGATCTGACATTAGCATTAAAATTATCCTGTCTCGGAGAGCCTTTAGAAAATGCAACGGATTGTCAGGTAAGATTCCAGGATAGGGCAACGGGTACTCATCTATCTCAGGCTGCGAACTTTGCGTGGCTTCTTTTTCTTTCTCCATTTGTTTATCTTCTGACATGAGGGCTTCCGTGGGCGAAGGAGAAAGTATAGGCTTAGTTTGGGCAAGTGTTTTTGAAGGAGTACTTAAATAAAAGAGGGCCAGGAGCAGTAATCCCAAGACAACTTTTTTCATTTAATGAAGATTTTGATAATAATAACCCCAACCACACCAATTGTCAAGAAGCGTAGCGACAGAAGACACCTCTAAAATCGCTCCGTGAGCCGTGTACGAATAGTACTGTCCCGACGAATTACATTCGTGCGGGATCCCGACCGAAAAATATCGGCGGGAAAAAGGCGAACGGTAAGATTAGCGGGGTCAAGCCAACTATTTGACATTTACGATATTTTTAGCCCATACTAAAAATAGACTTATTAGAAAATAGTTGTAAGAAATTGGAAAATGGTTATGGAAATTTGAACTTGGAGAATAGTATTTGTTTCTATTTTCTATTCTCTATTTTCTATTACTAATTTCTATTGTCCAAAAACCAATTTCTAAATACTAAAATCAATTATGATATTTAAACTGCTCTCTTTATTCGTTATTCTTTATTCATTGTTCCTTATTTTTGTACCAAACGCGAATGCTCAATTCCCAAACCCTAATGCAAATTACCTCAACACAAATCCGGACGTCCCGCAGAATTTCCATACATACACCCAAAGCGTCTTTATTGAAATTATCGCCGCAACTTCTTGTCAACTCTCAGGAATTGATCCCGCCAATCCTGGTAATAAGTGTCTTGGAATAGATCCAAATACTGGAAAAATAGGATTTGTTGAGGGAGGAGGCGGAGCGCTTGGAATGTTGGGAAATCTTATGTCGGCAACTTTTTACATTCCTGTCTCAACTCATGATTACGGAAGCTATGTTGCTTCAAATTTTGGCATAGTTAAAAAAACATATGCGCAAGGACCTGAGGGAAGCCTAGGTTTTAATTCCCTTACGCCCACTCTTAAGCTCTGGCAGGCTTTTAGAAATTTGACTTATCTTCTCTTTGTAATTGTTTTTATAATTGTGGGTCTTGGAATAATGTTTAGAATAAAAATTGACCCCAGAACCGTTATGACAATGCAAAATCAAATTCCAAAAATTGTGATTGCTCTAGTTTTGATTACCTTCTCTTATGCAATCGCAGGGTTTTTAGTGGACCTTATGTATGTCTCAATCTACTTAATTATGACAATATTCGCCGAGCAAGGAATTGACCCAACAAGTATGTTGGCAAGTAACCCCTTTGCGGCAGCCGGAGGATTTGGCAGCGCCCCGCTCACCGGAAAGGACATGGGGATATCTGGAATTGCAGAAGGCGTTGCTAAAAGTATCTCAGGGATTGTGCGATCTATATTTGATGGTACTCTTGGGAATGTTTTAGCAGGAATTGTCGGCGGAATCTTTGGAACCGTGTTGGGCGGCGCAGGAGGTGGACTACCTTCAGTGCTAGGTAAAGTAGCTAAGGCTGCTGGCAGTTTCGGAGGGATCCCTGGGGCGGTAGCAGGTTTTGCAATAGGTTTTGGGGTGAATGAACTGTCTGGAAATAGAATTCTGGGATTTTTTGCAGGTGCAGTTACGTACCTTATTATAATAATCGCAATTTTTGCAGCGCTCCTGCGTCTTTGGTTTCAACTTATTAAATCCTATATCTACGTCCTCATAAATGTAGTCCTTGCCCCCTTTTATATTGCCTCGGGGCTAATCCCGGGAAGATCTGGTTTTGGAACGTGGATAAGATCAATATTATCAAACCTCTCGGTATTTCCGGTAACAATTGCCATGTTTCTTTTTGGAAAGGCTTTTATGAGTGGCTTTACTAAACAAGATCCAAGCACAACGCCTTTTGTTCCACCACTTACCGGAGACTTTTTGGATCCAGCAAACTTTGCGTCAATAATTGGTCTTGGAATAATTCTCTTGACCCCTGAAGTTGTCAATATTGTCAGGGACGCTCTAAAAGCGCCCGAATTTAAGTACACCGCAGCAATAGGAAGATCGGTTGCAGGAGGACTGGGTGTCATAACAGGAACTGTTAGGGGAACTGCTGGAGGTGGTTTTGCAGCTCTAAAAGGCGCTATGCCACTGGCGGGTGAGAAAGGGCTTACTGCTGTTCTCAGACGGGTCTTTAGATAAAAGAACAGCAAGAAAAGCTTCATGCCGCTTTCTTCATCGTATCTTTACCCATCTCCCAAGCTGCGATTGCCGGAGCCATTATAATAATATCACGGAAAAGCGCCCACAAGATAAAAAGAATGCCCAGATGCTTTTTTTTCTTCATCTCATTGTAAAGGTCATGGCTTATAATTCCAGCTTTCGTAGCATTTCCTAAAACAGCCAGCATTTGATTTTCATCGAGAGATTCCGCATCCATTCCTGCAAACTCCTGAGCAATGGAAGTGGGTTTTCTTAGTATCTCTGTAACTGCCTTTATTATCATCTGTCTATGCCCGGGACGCGCCAGGACAAATTCTCCCCAGGCAGAAAGCATTGGATAGACCCTTTCCTGCGCATCCGGTGTCCCTTGTGGACTCTCAATTCCTTTTACAATCTCATCAAATGCCTTAAGTGCATTCTCTGCTCCTATCCCACCCGGATTATTAACAATGGTTGTAAACGCGCGCTCTGCAGCGCTAAAGCTCGGAAGGTCAGAGCCTAATCTCCTCTTGTAGAATGTTTCTCCCGGGCCTGCATAATCGATAAGTTCAAATGGCACGTCATTCATAAAAGGAACGTAAGGAAAAACAATATCTGCAAGTTGCGGTGCAAGTGCTCTCCCCTCTTGCTTAATTTTATCTATCAAATCTTGGTGATCACGAATATAATCACGGACAGGCGACTCCTCTGACACATTTGCTCCCGCCGCGCGTTTAACTTCCCAGGCATGATGCAGTAAAACATTTTCTTTAAACTCATTCCACTTCCTATCTCCCTCCTTTCGTTCCTCGCTCCCTTCTTCGCCGCACGTCCAGTCATCTGGCCTTATGCGATTTTGAGCTTTTGGTGCGCCTTTTAAAGGTTCTCCTATACCAACCTCTATTGGATCATCCATTTCACTAATGCTTGAAAGATAATTTATCATCAGAGGCAGATTTGTTTCAGCAACTCTTTGCCAAATTCTCTCTCTCACCTTATATCCTACCTCTCCTGAGGTAAGACCTTGCTTAAGTAATACACCAAGTGCAATGTCTGTATTTTCTATGACAGGAGATAAAAACTTGAGCAACTGGTCTTGGCTTTTAATATCTCCTTGAATCTGGTCTAACCAGTCAGCCCGCTTCTGCAAGGAGATACCTTTATCAACCCAGTGACTCTGCCTGTCTTTCCCTCTTGCCATAATTGTCTTGCCGTCCGGCGATATATATCCGACTTCCTCATCAAGCCAGTCTCTAAGTGTCTGGCCATTGGCAAGTTTGATCTTTGGAAATAGCATTGCCTCAAGTCTCCAGGAGCTATAAACTCCGCTTACGCCAAACATTGCCCCAAGTTCAAGCTCATCAACCCTCATTCCTCCAAGCTGGGCTATTCTATTTATCCCCAGTTTTCGCTTGCGCTCAACAAGAAATTCAAAGTAGTTTCTACTTGTTCTGTCAAGAAACGCACGCCCTCCACGAGGGATAGCAACCTCAAATCTCTCAACGAGCCATTTTGGCCAGTTCATAAGTCTTACAGCGTCTTCCTGAGGAAATCCTGTCCATTTTCTACCTCCAGACTCAAGTTGTCCATTTGCTATATGTTCTGCTGCGCGAATGGTAATATTAAAAAATGCTCTTCCCGCATTAATAGCCCTAGTTCTTTCCCAGTCTTCCATTATCCATGGCCTGTCACCAGTCCTTTCCGTTTCATATTCGCTTCTGACAATCCCTTTTTCATTCATCTCATTGAAGGCTCTCTCTACTTCTTTTTTTAATGTTTTGTAACCCTCTGTTGCTATTCTACCTTCTCTTGCTAAAATCTCCTGGTATTTCTCTTCATAAAGCCTCATGACATCTGGGAGACCTGGAAGCTCTTGCATTAAGGAAAAATGTTCAAAATTTATTCGCCGAGCATAGTCAAGTAAATGCTCTATGTCTCCTGAGACAGTTGATACATTCATTGCATGAAATAACTCTACCGCGGTCTGAAGTTTTTTAAAATAATCATATTTCCCATCAGTTATTTCGGCTAATTTCCCAAGAATATCGTCGCGATTCCCCTCAGCGTAAAAGTTAAGCCTATACATATTTGCCTCAGTTGTATCTTCATAGGGTTTAAAAAGAATTCTATTGAGAAGCATCTCACGAAGTTCCTTATCGCTCAATGCTATTACTAAAAGTTGTTCAGGGAAGCGAGAGGCATCGATGGCTGGCGCTTCTCTGATTGCCTGCTTAATTTGATCCCTCCAATTCTGACGTTCCTCAGGAGTCATAGCTCTTAATTGTTCCTCTGTTCGTTCAAGATGCTCATAGCCTCCCCTTCTCTCTGTAGGAGACCTTGCCTCCGCGGCACGCCTTCTCTCTTCTAATTCTGCAGTTTCTTGCCTACGAGCCTCTGTCAAAAGATCTTGTATTTGATCCCGAAATGTTCTTGCTTCTCTGAGGTCCCCAGTTCCCCTATCGATTCTAGAGTTGAGTTCAAAGAGTTGATTCTGTAAGAATTCCGAATCAGCGTTTCCTTCTGTCCCCATAGTTTTTACAAACCCCGTTTTATTTTTAATCTCAGGATCTGTATATGTGTCAGGATTAATAGCGGCGAATCTTTCCAGAGGAAGGCCGGCAATGCCGCTTTCAAGCAAAGCACGCCTTTCTTCAAGATTAAACCCTGCTTTTTTCAATGAATTGGCTTTTCTTTTAATTTGAGCCTGTGTGTATTCTCCTATTTTGACAGGTTTATCATCTTTTCCCATCTCGCCTTCGCTAATTTTATGTGTTCCAATGACTGCGTCTTTTTGTTCTTGAGAAAGCTCCCGATTTAAAATTTTAGCTGCTTGACTAAGACGTTCCTCATCAGAAAGCCCGGCATTTTTATCAACCTGTTCTTTGCTCCATTTGCTTTTAGCAGAATAAGATTTGGATTTGACCTCATCAACAATTCTTTGAGCCTGTATTTCATCTACGGTTCTGGAAGAATCATATCCCGGAACTGAACGACTTGAGGCAGAGCCGCCTCGTAGGCCATCTATTATGGGTTCTGGCATTCTATTTATAGAATAGTTGATAGCGTCTCTTGGTGTCAAATTTTCGTGTGTCATATGGCGCAAGTTTACAAGAATATAGCTTAGGATACTTGATATTAACCTAACAGCAGCGTAACAGAAGTCTGATAATTGTAAATGGTTGTAGGAAAGTGGAAAATGGTAATAGATATTTGAAAATGGAAAATAGAAAGAAAAAGCCAATCAGAACTTTTCAAGATCTTGAGGTGTACCAAAATTTATATAAGGCAATGGTCACAGTATTGAAGGAAATAATTACTAATCTACCGAAGGAAGAGAAGTTTGATCTTGTTGATCAAATGAGACGTAGTTGCAAAGCAGGACCAGCCATACTTGCTGAGGGGTTTGCCAAAAGATATCAGAAAAAAGCATGGAGTAAATATATAGATGATACGATAGGTGAATGTTACGAAATGATAAATCATTTATCAGTATGCATAGATGTTTATAGTAAATACGTCGATCCTAAACTTTGCAACGAAGTCATAAATTTATATATAATCTCCTGTAAGCAACTAACGAATCTTAAGAAATCTTGGAAGAATTACCATGATCGTTAACCAATTTCTATTTTCTAATTTCCGAACCATTGTCTATTTTCTAATAACTATTTTCTATTTTCTATGATTATCGAGCCTTCTCATTTTGAGAGCCTATACCCAAAAGAAACAAGAAAGGCTGAGATCGCCAAAATTATCGAATTCGTATCATCGGGCAAATCCTGTCAGGTAATTGGGCTACCGGGCACAGGGAAAAGCAACGCGCTTCGTTTACTTCCTTATAATAGAACGGTCCGGGAGCTCCACTTAGGTAAAAGGGAATCTTCTTATCATTTTGTTTATATGGACTTCTCAGAAGTAGCCAAAAGGTCCCTTTCCGACATATTAAAATTTATCTTAATCTCTATTGCTTCCTCTTTTGGCGAAAGAAGATTAAAAGAAGAAGAGTCGGTTGTTAATAAATTTCTCTCAGACGCTCTTAAATTCTCCGATGAGATGGTCTTTTCTCAAAACTTAAAAAAAGCTATAGACTATCTTGCAAATGAATGCGAATTAAATATTGTTTTTCTGCTGGACCGTTTTGAGGAATATGTACAAAATATTGACTCTTCCTTTTTTCTTAACTTAAAGATTCTTCGAAACCGCGCAAAGTATAGATTTACTGCTGTTTTTGGCATAACGCGTCCAATCGAGGAGGTTTTAGAATCTTCTATTTATGCCGAATTCTCTGAGTTTTTAATCGGTAACATAGTATATCTTTCGCTTTATGATAAGGTGGGACTAGAATTTCGATTCAAGCATCTTGAAGAAATTTCGGGAAAGTCGGCTGATGAAAGAATTAAAAGTGAAATTATAAAACTGACCGGCGGCCACGGAAAACTCGCACGAATTTGTTATGAAGCTACCCTGGCCAATAGCCAACAGCCAACAGCCAACAGCCGATTATCCGAAGTCTTACTGTTAAAACCACAGGTTAGGAGCGCGCTTTCAGAGATATGGAATTTCCTGACACCGGAAGAAAAGAAGGATATAAAAGCAAATAATAAAAATGAATTTTTAGAAAAGGCAGGACTAACCCGTGATGGCAAACTCGTTATTCCATTGTTCGACACATACCTAAAAACTTTAACCCCCACCTCCCCAAGATTGTCTTATGATCAGGAGCGCAATGAGATCCTCAAGGGAGATCAAAACTTAACCGAAATTCTTTCTCCGCAGGAGTTTAGACTACTTAGATTTTTGCTTCAAAACCAAGGGCGGGTATGTGAAAAAGACGAAATAATCTCAAATGTCTGGAAAGACACTAAAACTCAAGAAGGTGTAACAGACCAAGCCCTTGATCAAATAATTTATCGCTTACGAAAGAAAATAGAAGATGATCCCAATAATCCTAATTCTATCCAAACCATAAAAGGCCGCGGCTACAAACTCACAGAGTAGCAGAAAGTAGTTATGGGAAATTAGAGAATGGTTCGGAAATTAGAAACTAGAAATTGGTTCTTGATTTTTAACTATTTTCTATTCTCTATTTTCCATTACTAATTTCCATTTTCCAACAACTATTTTCTAATTATTAATAACTAATTTCTAGCGGATGTTGACTTCCCCTACTCCTTCTGCCTATCATAAATATATGAAGAAGCTTCTTATATTAACCGCGTCCTTCCTCTTCGCCGCGATATTTTTACTTTTCAAAACTCCTGCTTTTGCCCAGCTTGATCCATGTCAGACAAGTCCTTCTCCCACTGAGACAATTCTTGAGGGAACAGACGTTGAATTTTCAACAAGCGAGCGACCTGAATGTCTTGATGAAGCAGATAAAATAATTGATATTACTTTTTATGGACTTGAGAGTGATAAGTCTGGTTATATAATTTGTACGGGAGACAGCGCATGTCTTAGAGAAGAAGGATTTGTACCTGGGATAAACGGCCCAGATATATTGGACAATTTTATCTTAGGGCTAAAATCAGATAGCAAAGGCAATGTAACTGTTAAGGGGGTATGCGGAGCAGGAAGTAGCAAGGTCAAAACTGACTGTGGTGGCACTGTCTATTTTCATGGTGGGAATGTCTATGCGCTGAGTATCGGAACCCTAATAAAAGATGCCTATTACAAACCAATTAAAATAGGAGGTTTTTATGTTCATAGAACTTATCCTTCTCTATCAATCTATCCTGGTACAGACTTGAGACCTGGCGCAACAATCACCGTAAATCTAGGCAATGCCATTAATAATTCGTTCAGGCCTGGAGGGTGGAGAAGGAATAACTACCAAATTTTGATGATTGGAAACAATGGTTACCGACAGGGAGGATGTCTTGCCTTTACGAGCGAGAATGAGAGTGGAAAAAGAATTGAGTTTCAAAAACTTTCCGCTGGAAAATACACAATAACTGTAAGAGAACAGGTTGATGATGATAACCCAACCGCATGGGCTTGGGTAAGCGTCAGCGTATTTCCTTCAGTTCCAAACCCACCTGGTTGTAAAGGTGGATTTACATATTATGAAGCAACATGCATAATCACATCAGCTAATAATAAGGAAGGTGGAACATGTGATGATCCCCTGCATTATAGACAAGATCCCAAAGGCGAGGAGTATCGTACCTTTCTTAAAGACCTTGCGGCGTTAAATAAGGTTGCTCCCGGTGCAATACTGCCTTGTGGAAGTGGGGAAGGTGATATTAATCTTCGCCCTGGTGACTGTAAAACCATAAATTCGGCAATCGGACCAATTAATGTCACTCCAAAAGGATTCATTGAGACAATTTTTAGATTTATATTAACAATTGCGGGATTTGGGGCAATCATAATAATAATCTACTCAGGCTATATATTAATAACGTCAGGAGGGGATAAAGAGAAAATCGCAGGAGCAAGGGAAACGATAACTTCTGCAGTCGTAGGATTGTTGTTCATCATTTTCTCAATTGTTATACTTGAGATAATAGGAGTTGATATTTTGAAAATACCAGGAATCACCCGCTAAATATATTAGAAAATAGTTATAGGAGAATGGAAAATGGTAATGGAAAATAGAGAATAGAAAATAGTTAAAAATCAAGAACCAATTTCTAATTTCTAATTTCTGAACTATTTTCTAATTATTAATAACCAATTTCTAATATGAGATATTTATCATTAAAAGTACCGGGTTCAGGCGGAGGCCAAGTTGATATTGAGGCGCCTCCCGGTATTCCTACCGGACCTCAATTTACAATAGGCAATATTGCATCTTTTTTCATTCAACTAGCGCTAATTATTGGAATTTTTCTTTCTCTATTCTATATTGTTTATGGGGGTTTTTATTGGCTACAAGCGTCCGGGGACAAGCAAAAATGGGATAAAGCAAGAAGAATAGTTATCTATGCGATATTTGGATTAATAGTTATGTCATTGGCGCTTGTCTTTGTAAATCTCGTAGCAGGCGCGTTTGGTGTTAAAACAGTTGTTAATCCATAGACTATTGACAAAGGGTTTGAAACATGCTCTAATTAATTTATGAGAAAGATATTATCAGGTGCCTTCGCTCTAATTTCTTATTCCTCACTTGCCGCACCTGCTTTTGCCGCGATAGATGCCGGAGTCAAAACTCCCGCGGGCGCAACTGTTATTCCTCCTGAAACAACCATTGGCCAAGTGGTAGGGTTTTTGGTTGCCTTTATAATAGTTATAGCCTTTTTGGCGGCACTTCTTTTTATAGTCATTGGGGCATTTCAGTGGATCACATCAGGCGGAGACAAACAAAAAGTTGCAGATGCAAGAAATCATATAATTGCCGCAGTAATAGGTCTTATTATAATAGCTCTTTCTTTTGTCATTATAAATGTTGTGCTTCAGGCTCTTGGACTTGGAGACCTAAGAAATCTCAAGATCCTCACCCTCCCTGAATTCAAATAACAAAACCTTCTTTATTGATTTTAAGATTAGGTTATCTATAAAATATATATATGTTTGATATTATTTCTGATTGGGGAAGTTGTGTTAGCCCTGAGGGCGTCGCAACTCTTTCGTGTATCCCTGTGGTTCTTCAAAATATCATCAATGCCCTTATTGTAATTGCGGGTATTGTATCGGTTTTTATGATAATTTATGCAGGATATAAATATGTTATGTCAGAAGGGGATCCTGAAAAGATATCAAGCGCTAGGAAAACTTTAGTCTATGCGCTTGCTGGTCTGATATTTATCTTTCTCTCATTTTTCTTCCTTAACGCCATATCCCAAATCACGGGCGTAGGGCAGCTCGCCCCAAGATAGTCATTTATCAGGGCTTACAATTTCTGCGAGTTTATCTCTTGCTTCTTCTAAATCGGCTGTTTTTATATCTTCAGCGCTTACATGTTCTATCTCCCGATCCGTCAATTCTTTCACTCTCCAATAAAAATTCTCATCTAGCTTTTCTCTGTTTTTTTTTGCTTCCGCAAGAGCAATTGAAAGGTTCTCATTTAATTTAAAGTCATAAAGAGCAAAATATGTTCCCCAAAGCAGCTTTTCAATACTATTTCTTTTGTCAGTGTCTAAGCTATCGAAGGAATCACCAAGCTCTTTCTTAAAAGCCTCGTCAAAGGGTAATATTTTTATTAAATCTTTAGTCTGTAGACTCATATAATACTTTAACTTAGGGCAAGAGCCTCAAGTCTATTTCTTTCTATTACATTGAATAAAACCCTTACCATATCTCTGTCGTTTATTTGTCCTGAGGCAAGTCTTGCATCAAGTCTTGCTAAGACAGTATTGAGATTTATTCCGGAACCTCCCAATCCCAAAGCTTCATTTAGTAATTGCCCTAATCTTGCTGGTGGTAAAACTTGAGAAATTCTTCTAAAATATTCGTCGCGGTCCACTCCCTCAACTACGCCTCTTTCTCTATAATTAAAGAGGAGATTCATAAATTCATAATAGCCCCTGACAGAACCTACGTCTCTTTCAGATTGTGAATATGTTGTATCTCCTGCCATAACAGTCCTGTCGGTAAATGTAGCACGATTCTCACGAGTCGGGCGTCCTGCAATAATATCCGGCTGTCGATTAAGCAAAGTTAATGCTGTTTCAAGTTGTCTGATCTCATCATCAAAGTTAACGCCTTCTATTTGGAACCTTCTGTTTTCTATCGCTTCGTCAGTAATTCTTGTTTGCTCTGTGATAGCTCCTAATCTAACTTGAATTCTATTTTGTGCTTCACGAATAGCGTTTTCAATTTGAGCTGGATTTGGAATTGGTATTCCCCCTAATGCCGGGGCCCTTGCTGTTAGTGCGGCTGTTAAATCGGCAGGAGTCATGTGTCTTAACTCATTCTGACTAATATTCCATACTGCAGGGTTAGTTATAATGACATAATCAGGAAGTCTTGCTGCTCTTGTTGTGTCAGCTGCTTCTGCTACTTGAGCTCTTGACTCAAGAACTGCTTGAAAAACTCGAGTTCTATAAGCCGGATCATTATTTCTTGCCTCCGGCCAACCGTTTGCGGGAGTAGCAGCATTAGCAGTGTTAATTCTTGCCATAATCGCATCTATATCGCCGCTAGCTAAAAACGCATTATCCAAAACATTAGCAGGCGTGCCCCAACCAGTAATTTGAGCGCGATCCCTCTCCCAACCCTCGAGTTGTTGAATGAGAATCCTTGATGGCTGTCCCTCTTCGTTGTTCTCAAGCCGCCTTTCAGCTACTGTAACTCTAGTTCTAAACCCCTCAAGATTTTCAATCTGCTGGTTGATTATATTTACATCTGCTTGAATATCAGCTTTCTGGTTCTGATAATCGCTAAGTATTCTTTCTCTCTCTGATTGAACCCATACTGGATACTCATCGTCTGTCGGGTCTAAATGTGCTGGTCTGTGATTTTTTATATCGGCTATCTCTGTTGACCTCCAGGCATCAAGATCTGTAAATCTCTGACGAGTAGAAGCAATTACATTTCCATTAATAGTTATGGTAGTTCCAGGCGTCGATAAAATACTTCTGGCCGAGGTTAAAGCAGCATCAACATCTCCTCCAAATGCTCCTGCAAAAGTCCTTGAAAGTTCGGTCGCAAGATTTGTTCTCTCTTCATTAAGCTCCGTTATTGTTTGGTTATATATAGTGAATGCACCTGTCTGCCCATCTAAAATATTTCTATAGGCTTCGAGTCTTGTTCTTTCTTGACCCAGTCTTTCTGTTCTTCTTTGTCTATAACCTTCAGATCTTCTCTCTGTTATCATTTGGGTAATTGCTTGCTTTGATTGATCTAAAGAAGCCGCCGCACTTCTTTCTTCTTGAATCATATCCCGTACCATTCCTACCATTATCTGTCTTCTTGCATCCATGTATCTTGAGATGTTTCCGGCAAAATCCAAATTGTTGGCGTCAAAAGCCGGATTGGGAACTCCGGGAGCAGTTTCAATGTTATTACCATTTATGTCTCTGATGCCTCCGGCATTCGGAAGGAAGACTTCTTGAATTCTTCTCTGCCATTCGGTTCCGGTTTGCTCCTGTTGGTTAGTATATAAATATAGAAATTGCTCGGGTAAGGCATCAAGCTTCTCAAGCGGAACACCAATTTTGGTGTAGAATTCCATGCGCGTAATTATATTTCCTACGGCATTATTTCTCAGATTGTTTACGTCTGTATAGGTTTCAAGATTGCCTCCCACCGCTCTATGTGGTGCTAGGCCGATTTGATTATAGCCAAGATCGACAAAATCTCGCATATCTACTCCAAAAACTTCTTTTACATATTCAACCTCTGTGGGATTCGTTCTTATTGCCTGAAAAGCTGCGCTACACTGCCTCATGTCAACCTGAACACCAGTGCCAATTGAGGCTTGGAGCCATTGAAATGCCCATGGGGCAATACCTGCTCCAATCATTGCCTCCGGTCCAAGCATTGCGGTGCCTGCTATTCCCAAAGCGGATGCACCGCCCGTTATTCCTGCTACATGCCATCGCCTTAAATTATCTGCCCAGGGAGCCCTAATTAAGCCCAAAATTCTTGCCTCCCCTCTTCTTCCTCCAAAGGTAGCAGCAAACTCATTAAGTCTTAAACCTTCTACCACTTCCCTCCCAAGCCTGTTTAAAATACCCTGATCTATTCCAAGTGGAATAGTTACCTTACCACCCAAAGCATTTCTTTCTCCCTGAGGATTAGCAGCTGCGTGCAACCCTAACGCAAACAATTGCATTGCGGTTTGATGCTCAAGTAATTGCGTTGTTACCATCCATCCTTCCGGTTTTTTTAAGAAGCCCTCAATTTTTTGTTCATCTATTATTTTCTTAATGGTACCGTCTGCGTTTCTTCTCTCAGATGTAAACATGTTGAATAATTCCTCATCGTGTCTGTGAGGTTCGCTTTGGAGGATTTCTTGGTGGTTGTTGTAAAGCCTTAATAAACCTTCAGCATGGTCTTTTAGAAAAATTCGATACTCTTCTTTTATATGTTCATCTAAAGAAACCCACTCTGACTGGATTCCGCGTTCTCGTCCTCTAATGCTTCTTACACGAGTACCTGATGTTTCTTCTCTTAAGAATGCGCTTTTCCGAACTTTTAAAACAGTTTCCGATCCTGGGGGTGCTTGCTCTTCTTTCCGCCCTTGTCGCGGTTGTCTTGTGGCAGGACCTGCTACTGCCAATTCATGTGAATTGAATTGAACCATATATCACTATTATTACTTGAAGCAGCTTGTTTTTTCAAGTATGATAAGTTTATGGGACCAGACGCAATAGAAGGTGCGACCCCTGAAGCAACAGCTGTAGTGCCGCCACCAGTGCAGCGAGATACTCCTTCTCGCCAGGACTCATCTCTTGAACAAGAGGAATCAAGAACTTCAGAAAGAGAAGTCTCCAGGCAAACTCAAATAAGAGAGATAGGGACTGTGGGAAGCCGCTCGGTCTACAGGGAAATGAGGCAAGCAGCTCAAGAAGTCGAGGGCTTGACAGAGCAGGAAAGAATCAATTTGCTCGAAACTGATAAGGGTAAAAATCTACTCTTTGGAATGTGGCAAATAGAAACCTTGAGCGATGGCACTCATACAGGTGAGGCACTAACATTTAAATCCAGTGACCCTTTGAAATATACAAAAGACGGTAAGGTAATGACTGTAAAAAGCCTTGAGGTAACTGCAGATGGAAAATTTTCCTGTTTCTTGCAGGATCCTGAAAATGAAAATGTACAAGTCCCAGAAACTTTAACGCGAGAGCAAATCCAACAATCAATTTTAACTTCTAACCCGGATGCTGCTTCTGTAATAATGGCACGCATGCCCCCCGGGCAAAGGGAGCTACTCCAGTTGCATATAGATGTGCTCCAAGGAGGAGAACAAGCGCTTGAAGGAAAAGACTCAAATAATATAAATGCTCTCAGCAAAAAAGCTGCGGATGAAACAGAAATTATAACCACAGAAGACATGCGGGGGTTTGCTGAACGCACTATTGAAGATCCAGCTCAAAAACAAGAGTTTTTAGATTCGCTCGCAGGTAGAAATTTGCTTGACCCAGAAACCGCTGCAAAAATTATGCAGAACTTGGATCTTGATACGCTCTCTACAAGAGCTTCAAGTAGAGTACAAGAAATTCAGAAGAGCTTAAATAGTGGAAATCTTGATGGAGAAACGAGAAAACAGTTAGAACGAGAGCTTGCATTGGAAAGAGAATATGTATCTTTTTATGAAAAAGCTTCAGACTACCTAAGGCAGGACCAGGGCATGCAAATTTATCTTGAAAAGGTCCGCACTGCACAAGTAGACACTAAAACCGCAAGAGAAGTAAAAAATGCATTAAAAAGCGGTAATCTTGAAACAGCTGTAAATGCTATTTTTCATGAATTGCAGGATGATCCTAAAGATTCTCCGGAACAAAAAGCTGAAAAAAAATTAAAGAGAGAAGCCGCCATCAAAAAGGCAAAAACAATTGGCGGGATAGGACTGCTAGGTCTTCTGTTTCTTCTTATGGCTGTGGCGGATATGGGTATGGACATGGCCTCTCAGAAATAGTTTTCACGAGAAAGCTTTAATTTTCCTCTAGTCTGACCGCGTCTGACGCGGTTCTGACATATTTTGATAATCTTGCATTCAGAATTTTCACATAGTAACCTGTTTATACGGAAGAGTCTTAATAACTAATAGATAGACCTATTGGTCATTTTGATCTATCAGCTATAGGATTCTCGCGGATTAATGGCGGATTGCCGCAGATCGGCGTAAATCAGCTAAAAAATCAGCGAAAATCGTTATTATGGAAAATCACCCTATTCCGCAAGATGTTACGGGTTTCAAGTTTAAACTCATTGGAAGCATTACTGTAAAGCAATTTTTATATCTTCTCGGATTTGGAATTTTAACAACTGTTGCTTTTGTACTTCCAATCAATATTTTAATTAAAGCTCCAACTATGGCGGCTTTTGCGCTTGTAGGAGTTGCTCTTGCATTTGTTCCAATTGAAGGAAGACCAATGGATGTAATGCTCGTCAACTTTGCAAAAGCAATTCCTTCTGAAAATCGCTATCTATATAGAAAAAGGGGTGCAAATCTGGCAACGTTTCAAGTGTTTGGCGAGCTTCCCAAAAAGCAAGGTGCCCCCCGCCAAGGCGGGATAGCAAAGGTTGCGAATCCACAAGATGAAAAAAGAGCAGTTTTATTAAGCAGACTCAGAAATTCTCCTTTCCGTCCGGATCAATCAGAAACTCGCATATTGGACACCATCAATAGCTATTTTACAAACGGATCAAGTGCGGTCTCTACTCCGCCGGTTTTAGGAAGTCCTATGGTGGTAAATCAAGAAAACACGGCTTCGGAGCTGAACAAAAAAAGACTTGATGAAATCGCAAAGGAAGCTCAACGCCCCCCGCCTGTCCCCAAAAAAGAGGCTGGGGACGCTGAATTTTCAATGAAGGAAACTCGGCATGAAATTCCAAAAGAAACAACTCTGCCACAGCCAACCCCTGTGCGTGCAAATCCAAGCCTTACCGGAGGCTTTCCAACTCTACCCGATGTCCCCAATGTAGTGCTTGGAATTATCCGTGATGCACGAGGTAAAACCTTGCCTAATATTTTAGTTGAGGTAATTGACTCAAACGGCATTCCGGTTAGGGCCTTTAAAACAAATGCTCTTGGACAATTTGCCTCTGCTACTCAGCTTCAAAACGGCACCTATAAAATCTATTTTGAGGACCCACAGAAAAATCATGAATTTGAAGCAACGGAAATTACTTTGAACGGCGAGATTTTTAATCCACTAGAAACTACGTCAATCGACGCACGTGAGAAACTAAGACGCGAACTATTCGGCGGAGTCCAAGCAACAGCATAGACTAGAAAATAGTTATTGGAAAATGGAAATTAGTAATGGAAATCCTACAACCAATTTCTATATCGATTATGGCTAAGTCAAAGATTCACTCAAGCACGCAAGATTTTACTGAGATTGTTGACATCCAGGACGATATTGTCTTCTTAAAAGGCGGCAATGCTTGTATGATTATGGAAGTTTCGTCCGTTAATTTTTTCCTTCTCTCACAAGATGAACAAAACGCAAGAATCTATGGCTACATGTCTCTTCTTAATTCTCTCTCTTCATCTATTCAAATATTGATTGTCTCACGGCGCGTAGATCTTGTCAGTTACATAAAACTAATCGAGGATAAAATAGCAGGAATCCAAAACCCTAAGGTCAAGGAACAATTAACATTATATAGAGATTTTATAAAAGATCTGATAAAGGGTGAGGGACTTTTAGACAAAAAGATTTATATTGTAATCCCGTTTTCTCAACTGGAGCTTGGGGTAGCCTCTGCTGCACAAGCGAAAACAACGGACAAAAAAAACCTGGCATTAAATGAGAGGGTAAAATCAGCGCTTATTTCAAAAAGAAACAATGTTACTACGCAAGTTGAGAGAATGGGACTCTCTGCTCGACCACTTTCAACTAATGAGCTTATAAAGCTTTACTATGAACTATTCAATCAGGAGTTTATTACTTTGGATTTTGATTCGAATGATATTAAGAATGTAATATTGTAAAGTTAAAAGTCAAAATGCAAAATTCAAAATTGCAATTCAAAAGTAAAAAGTATTAAAAACACTTTTAAATTTTAACTTTAATTTTTAACTTTTGACTTTTGAGTTTTGAATTAAATAAATTATGTTTGATGAAGATAAAAAACAACAGACACAGGCTATATCGGATCCAACCGCCGCTAACGCTCAGATCCAGAAAGTCCCTGCCCCGCACCGGGACGGTGCGGGGCCTGCTCAAAAACGCGCCTCCTCGCAAGGATATAATGCTCTCAAGTCAGGCTCGGTTTCTGTTGTTGACCTTATATCCCCCTCCTCAGTTGAGGTAGATTTTAAAAATATAAGAGTTGGCGATAAGTTTTTCAGAACGTTTTTTGTTGTAGATTACCCTCGTCAGGTTTCTCCAAACTGGCTCTCAATTCTTATTGACTATAAAGAAACAATGAACATATCAATGTTTGTATATCCGGTTGAAAGCAAGGATGTTTTGGGAAACCTGCGAAGGAAAATCTCCGAGATGGAGGCAACACTTCAGTCAGATGCGGAACAGGGGCTTGAGCCGGATCCTAAAATTCAGGCGGGGCTTGAAGATGCTATAGCGCTCCGAGAAGAGCTAGCGCGAGGTCTTGAACGGTTTTTCCAATTTGGTCTATATATAACCCTGGCAGCAGATTCAGTTGAGAATTTAGATATAAAAACCAAAGAACTTCAGTCTTTGCTTTCCTCAAACCTTTTGGTTGTAAAACCCGCAACGCTTCAGATGGAAGACGGATTCAAAACCTGTCTTCCAGCAGGAATCGACAAGCTATTTATAACCCGCAATATGGACACAACGTCTTTGGCTTCAACTTTTCCATTTACGTCTTATGAAATTTCCCATCCAAACGGAATTCTATATGGCGTGAATACCATAAATAATTCGCTTGCGATTGTTGACCGCTTTTCTTTTGAGAATGCAAATGAAGTGGTCTTTGGAAAATCGGGCGCCGGAAAATCTTTTTTGGTAAAGCTTGAAATTTTGCGGCAAATGATGTTTGACGCCGAGATTTTAATAATAGATCCCGAAGATGAATACAAAACCTTATGTCATGCTTTGGATGGCGAATATATAAACTTCTCAAAAAGTTCTGAGGTAAAAATTAACCCGTTTGCCCTTCTCCAAGAAGACATGACAGATGCCCAGCTTGGAATAAAAATATTATCTCTTCACGGACTCCTAAAAACAATGCTTGGGGAGATGTCTCCAACACAAGAGGCAATTTTAGATAGAGCGATTGTTCTTTGTTACAAGCAAAAGGGAATAACGCCGGATCCTGCAACCTACAAAAACGAGCCGCCGATCTTGGAGGACCTTTATAAAACCTTACTTAATATGGAGGAGCCGGAGGCAAGGGATCTCTCTTTCCGTCTTGAAAAATATGTAAAAGGTGGATTCTCTGGGCTATTTAATCAGCAGACGAATTACAACATAAAAAATCAATTAACCGTCTTTTCTCTTAAACAGCTCGAGGATGTTTTGCGTCCAATTGCAATGCACGTGGTTTTAGATTTTATTTGGAATCGCGTCAGAACAAAACTTAAGAAAAGAATTTTGGTGGTTGATGAGGCATGGTATCTTATGAAGCATCCTGATTCTGCCTCCTTTTTGCAAGGGATAGCAAAGCGCGCAAGAAAATATTTTCTTGGCGTGACAACCCTTACTCAGGATATTGAAGATTTCCTGTCAAGCGACTATGGAAAGTCTATTCTTTCAAACTCCTCAGTCCAAATTCTCTTGAAACAGAACTCGTCAGAAGTTGAAGTTTTGGCAAAAACGTTATTTTTATCAGAAGGAGAGAAACAATTTTTAGTAACCGCCCAGGTTGGGGAAGGACTTCTTTTTGCAGGACAAAACCATGTAACCGCGCAGTTCATAGCGTCACAATATGAATATGATCTGATCACCTCAAAACCTCAAGATATTCTTGCCCATGAAGAAGAGGCAGCCACCGCTACGTCGCCCACGCCTGTCAGCGAGGATGCCTCCATCGCTGACGCTCAATCCGCTCCCGGAGAGCAACCAGAGACACAGGCGCAAGATATGACAGCCCCCCCTGCTAACACGTCTCCCGTTCAAGAGCAAGAAAAAATTTCGCAAGCCAACCTAGATGAAAGCTCTCAAGGAATAAAAATAGTTTCTTCATAGATAGCTTGTCTTGCCAATGGACAATATTTCAAAATTTATAAAGAATAACCGTGAGCGCGCTCAAAGCTATGCAATAGAAACAAATGAGTATCTAAAAGAAAACCGCGTACCTCCTTTTAAAACTCGCGCAGAACTGGCGGCATATCTTCGCGCAAATGACCTGAGCGTTGATCCAAACAAACTAGAACGTATTTGGATAGGAAGTCAAATCCTTGAGGCTATTTCAACAATACCCACGCAAGAACCTGAAGCTCCACAAGAAACCGCTCGAGGGCAGGGGGGTTTTGCAAATTTTGCAGGACTTCTAGCGTCTCCTCTTTTCTTTATCCGGCGGCGGCCAGATCTATTGGAGGATGACCCTAAGTTTAAAAAAATAGAGGAGAATTTAGCAAAAGAGTGGCAGAAAAATAATCCCGGGAAGACCTCTGAGAGCCACGAATGGTTAGATTATCGCTATGGCAATTTGGACAACCCAGATGCTCCAACGCTTCGTAGCGATGCCGAGAGACAATTTCGCGAAAAAAACAAAAGCCGGGCAGCATATTATGACGAGCGCGCAAAAAAGATTTATAAAACCCTTGATGAAGATCCCGCTGTTAATCGAGCGAAGAGCAATATAGACGAGCACATTAAGGCAAGAAAAGCTCTTTTTGAAGCGGGAAAGCTCGAAGAGAATTGGGACGAGATTGAAAAGAAGATCAAGAGTCGGGAGTGGGATAGGTTTGCAAAGCAATACCCTACTAAATCTAGCGCTTACCAAGCAAGCAATAATGATATACGGAGAACCGTCGAAAGAGAGAGTATTCAAAGAAGTCTTCGGTCTTTCCAAGAGAGCACGGGGAAAGAAATAAAGTACGTAGAAAAGGCTAAGCGCGAGGCTCCAAAAATATCGGTTTCGGAAGCAACAAAAAGACTTGAAGCCATAAAACCTGCTGTCCCTCCCCATAAATTATATATTCCGCTTGAGAAACCTATAGGCACTACGCCTATAAGAAGCGCTCCGGGATCAAGGCTTGGAAGGGGCTTAGTGGATCGGATTAACAAACTCCCATCTTTGTTAAGCAATGTCCAAACAGCGGGACGAATAGTTGAACAAACAGCAACACAGCCGCTTGGCTTTTTCGCAAAACTCACGCCTATCGGATGGGCAGGAATTGGTCTTCTTGTAATTTTTGCTCTTGCATTATTCATTATTATATTTAACCCAGGCAATTTTGCTCCCAGCCTTGGTCTTGGAGGCGGGGGAGGAGGGGGTCAGGGGACCGGCCCTGGAGATGGAGGACAACAGGCGGCAGGACTTAACTACTCTATACCCTTTCGTGACCCAAACGTAATCCCGCAAGATATTCGCGGACAAATCACTGCTAACTGGCCCGATGCAAAGATTGGCAATTGGGATACCATTGTGTCGCAGGCAGTTGCAAACGGATGGAATCCTGCGTTTCTTCTTGCTCTATGGATTGAGGAGTCGGGGGCGCAAGGGGTGCCTGCCGCAGACCCACTTGGGTGCGCACCGGGTCAGCAAAATGATGATATTAATAAAAGCCTCGCTTGTGTTTTTATTAGTTTCGGTTTTTTATCAAATGATAGATTTGCTGATTTTATGTGTAGGTACAGTGACGGGCATGATGCGCCTTGTACATTCGCACAAAATCCAAACTTCCCTCCGAATATAAGATTTTGGTATGAAAAACTTGTTCCGGCAGGGTCTTATGGCGCGCTGATCGAAGTTGCACCACCCTCAGGGCCATTGTTTTCAGCTACATGCCCGATTCCGGGAGCAACTGCATCTACTGTTTCCTGCGGAAGCGAGTTCACACCAAGAAGCGAATGCGGGCATTGCGGCCTCAACTATCCTGCGCCCGAACTATGCATATATGAAGATATACACTACGCAGAAGACATACCCGGCCCTCCTGGGCAAAATGTGTATTTTCCAAAAATTGATGGGGAGATTCTTGACTGGATACTACTTTCCGAAGATAGGACTAATAGCGGCGTCGGTTATATAATAGAGTATAGAGGAACAAGCCCTTCCAGTAAGCTCTACTGGCTTAGATTCCATCATGTAGACCAGGGAAGCGGCACTTCAGAGGGAAAATCAGGGGATGTTGGGGCCAAAATTTGTACAAACAATCCCAATTGTAATCATGTTCATTTTGAGTTTGCCTCTCTCGGAACAGGAGGAAGAAAACCTATTGATACTGCGGCAAATTTTTGTTTATAAATTTATAAAATGAAAAAAATAAAAACCATATACTTATTCATTGTTTTATTTATTATCGTAATACCCGTTTTTTTCCTGCTTTTGTCTTTAATTTTGAGACCCTATGTGCCCCGGACCGAAACCACACCCGAACCAACCAGAGAAATAACCTCTTCCCCAACACTTGGGCCGCAGGTAAAAACTTTTCAAGTTATTAGATCTTCACCTCGTCAATCCTCTGATCTTTTCTACTTAACTTTTCAACCAGTAGAATTTTTGTTTAGTGGTGTTGTAATCCCAGAAAACTTAAAGTACACTGTTGAACCTTTTGTTAAAACATCTGTCCGGCAAGGCACTGTTCCAAACTCATTGATAATCACCCCTGCTATCTCTTGGGCGGAAGGAAGGACAAAAATCACAGTTACGCAAGAAACAAAATCAACAGAAGGATCAGCCCTATATCCTCCATTTATTTATGAGCTTAATACATCTTCCCCCCCTATTCCTGACGCTGAAGAGGGGGAAACTTATTAAATTTATTCTTGGACACGCACGGGCATTATAATGTGCAAAAAGTCGGGGTCCTCGGGGATCTTGAATGTCGCCGGCTCAACAGGGCTTGAAAGTTCCATCACCAATGTCTTTTCCTGAGTGTTTTTCAAAAGATCTATTAAAAACTTTATATTAAAGGCTATTTCATTATCTTCTCCTTCCTGTTCTCCCTCAATAATTGCCTCGCCCTCACCTATACCACTTGCCCGGGCTGTTATTTTCACTTTACCCTCTGATATTATTAACCTGATAATATTTGCCGCGTCTCTTGCAAAAACGGATGCGAGTCTTAACTTTTGCAAAAGCTCTTGGACATCTAAAGTTATACTTGTTTTAAAAGACGTTGGAATTACCCTTTCATAGTTTGGGAACTCGCCATTTATTAGTCTCCCGATAAGAAGGGTTTCATCGTTTTCCAAAACTACCTGGTTGCCTTTTTTGTAAATATATAAAGATGTTTCTCCAGGAAGGCCCATAGCCTCCAGAATTAATCTTGCGGGGAGAATTATTGACTCCTGACCTAAAAGCATTTTCTCTTTCTTCATCTTCTTTAACGAGAGACGAAATCCGTCAGTTGCAACAAAATCTGTTTTTCCATCTCTTTGAGAAAACAATATTCCCGTAAGCTCTGGCCTTGAGTCATCTTGCGAGACTGCTATTATTAACTTTTCAAATATACTCCTCATCTCTTCTTCTGAAAAGGTACGTTTTTTTTCTCCCTTCTCATCAAGAACATTTGGGAACTCGTCTCTTGTAATTGTTTGAAAAGTAATATTATTGCCTCTGCATTTTATTTTTAAAGCATCTTTTTCTAGAAACAATAATGCTTTGTCTTTCGGTAATGATGAGAGTGTTTCAACGAACTGTCTTCCTGGAACTGTTGTTGCTCCCATCTCTTCAATTTTTGCCGGTATTTTAATTCTTGCTCCTATTTCTAGGTTTGTAACGCTTATATAAAATCCTTGCTTTGTTGCCTCAAGAAGAATATTTGAAAGAATAGGAATTTGTGAATGAATAGGAATAATTTTAGAAACTAGGGGTAAAAATTTTTCAATATTTTCTATTAAAAATTCGACTTTCATAAAATTATATTATTATACGGCTTTATTAATATATGTATAACAATAAAAACAATTGAACAATGCAGCAATATAATTATATTAGTATTAGTAGTAGGGGGTGTTGATATCTGGAAAAAACCACAAGGCAATGCGTATTTTTTTGTGCATATTTTGTAGATAAACATGTGCATGTTTTGTTAATAAAATTAAAATTCTTTTATTTTTCCTTTTATAAACATAATTTCCTCACGGGTCTTATCAGACGAAGAGGCAAGTTTCCCAATCTTTTCCACAGCATGTATTACGGTTGAATGGTCGCGACCCCCAAGAAGATTTCCAATCTCAACATAAGTGAGGCCCGCCTCCTCTTTAAGAAGATACATGCAAATATGTCTTGGCCTTACCAAAAAAGAATCTCTTTTTGCCCCTTTTAACTGTGTTGGTTTTATATTATAAAAAGAACAGACGGTAGAAACAATCGTGTCTGGATGAAAGACAACTGGGGATGTTTTATTCTTCTTAAGAATAGAGAGAACATGGTCAAAATCGATATCGTCAGTTTCTTGAGAAACAGAGGAAAGTCTTAGCAAAAACCCCTCGAGTGCGCGCGTGTCCTCAATTTTCTCAGCAATAATTTTTGCAGCTTCAAGACTTAGGTTTAAGCCGTATTTTCTGCTTTTTATTAATAAAATAGCGCATCTTAGCTCAAAGTCAGGAGGTTCTATGTCAACCAAGAGCCCTCCTTCAAACCGGGAGGCTAATCTTTTTTCTATTTTTTTAAGCTCTTGGGGGGGGCTATCGGAAGATAAAACTACTTGATTTCCCTTATCAATAAGAGTGTTAAATGTATGAAAAAGTTCTTCCTGTACTTTTTCTTTTCCGGCAAGAAACTGGATATCATCCAAAAGAAGTATATCAACATTTCTAAATTTTCTTCTCAAATTTGCCGTAGTTTTATCTCTTATTGCCTCTACAACCTCGTTCGTGAATTCCTCCGTCGTTAAATAGAGGGGTTTAAAGCTCTTTTTATCGTCAAAAATTTTATTCGCTATAGCATTCATAAGATGAGTTTTACCCACTCCGACAGTTCCATAAAGAAAAAGAGGATTGTATTTTGTTCCAGGAGACGAGGCAACAGTCATAGCCGCCGTATAGGCGAGCTGGTTGCTGTCTGATACTGCCAGAGATTCAAAAGTATAATCCGGCCTAATTCTTGCAGGCCGCATTTTTTTAGAATCTTTTTCTATGTCGCTAACAAAAAGAGGGCCTACTCCCTTATTGCTTTTAAAATTTATCTGAGAGGATCCGCCTGCAGCAAAGATAATACTTATATTTTGTCCTGTTTTTTTATCTAGAGCTTTTTTTATTAAAGAATAATATCTTTTTTCAATGTACTCCGCTGTTATATGTGTTGGAGAATTAATGGTTGCTACGGAGTTTTCAAGCGAAACAAGAACGGTAGGTTTGAAAAAAGTGAGAAATATTGGTTTTGATACTTCGAGTTCTATTTCTTCTAAAACTTGCTTCCAGAGCTTTTCCATAAAAAATAGGGTTGCCCCAAAGATGCGAAATAATTCTCGCGGGGTTTGAGTATAAAGATGTGGATAACTTTTTGTCAAGACATCAAACTAGTCACTAGTGGCTAGTAACTAGTCACTAGGTTGTCTATAATACAATCATATGAGGATTGGCTTCTTTACTGACGGATTTTTGCCACAGCCTAATGGTGTTGCGACGAGCGTTTTTGAGTCAGCAAAAGAACTTGAGCGGCGCGGGCACGAAGTTATTATTGTTGCGCCAAAATACCCGGGGTATGTAGATTCTGATCTCAATGTTGTTAGACTCACTTCGCTCAAAGTTCTTTCACGGCCGGAAATTCGGATGGCGCTTCATCTTCCTGACAAATCTTTAAGGAGAGTTCTTGGAATGGACTTTGATATTATCCATGGTCATGGAGGAGGAACGATAACGCTCATTGGATGGGAAACAGCAAGACTCAAAGGCATTCCCTTTGTTGTTACTTATCATACTCTTTGGAATAGATATACTCACTACTTTTTGAAAGGGAAAGTCACGCCCAAAATGATTGAACGCGCTACAAAAATATTTGGGAATAGGATTGATCATTTAATTGCTCCGGCAGAGCGAGTTCTTGCAGAACTTAAATCATATGGGGTTAAAAAACCAATAACCGTTATTCCAAGTGGTATTGATGTAGAAAAATTCTACAATGCCAAAAGCGGTTTATTAAGAAAGATCACAGGAATTAAAAAAGATCCTATTCTTCTTTTTGTCGGAAGGCTTGGGAAAGAAAAATCGGTTGATTTTATAATCAGAAGCTTCGCGCTTGTGCTCAAAGATAACCGCGCATCCCAGCTTGTCATAATAGGAGACGGGCCGGAGAAAAGGAAATTGGAGTCTCTCTCAAGAAGACTTGGGGTATCTAAAAAAACACATTTTTTAGGAGAAGTAAAAAATGACGAGATGCCAAATGTTTATAAAGACGCTGATGTTTTTGTATTCTCTTCAACTACCGAGACCCAAGGTATGGTGGTCCCTGAGGCTTTGGCATCCGGAGTCCCCGTAGTAGCAATTGATGATCCTGCTTTTGAGTGTATTAAAAACGGCGAAAATGGATTTTTAGTCCCCAAAGATAAACGGGAATTTGCTCTTAAAATTTTATCAATTCTTGAAAACAAAGAACTTAGAAAGAGCCTTTCAGAGAAAGCTGTAGAATTATCCGAAAGCTTTTCTGTAGGCAAAACCGTTGACGCACTTGAGTCTATTTACTACGGTCTTTTAGATAAATATAACAAGGAGAGCATTTTTAGAATAATGAGCCGTAATGAACGAGGAGAACAACTTTATGTTGGTTTTCTGTCGTTTTTGATAACCATTCTCTTAACAAGACTTTTAATTTTTTTGTTCCCTTCATCCCTTTATCCCAAGTTTATGATAGGAGGCATTGAGTTTTATCATTCGCAAGTTGCTCTTGCTTTCCTCCTCCTCGTCCTTTCAGGGTTTATTAAAAGTAAAAGAATCGGACTTGCCTCTGTAGTATTGGTAGGAGCAGGGATTGGGTGGATAGTAGATGAGGCATGGGCTCTTATTAACACTTCGCACCTTAATATAAAAGACTATTGGTCACTGCCAAATCTCATATTGCTCCTCGCCCTTTTTGGCTTTATGTCTTATTTATTTACAAGATTTCAAAAGAAAATTCCTCCCCAATTTTATATAGGTCTTAGGGAACAGAAACATATAAATCCTTCAAATCCTCGCGTTACTGTTGTTATTCCGGCATACAATGAAGAGCAATTTATTCCCGCAACTCTTAAGAGTCTTGTTAATCAAACATACAAGAATTTTGAACTGATAGTTGTTGATAATAATTCGCAAGATAAAACCTCTGAGATTGCACAAAAATATGGAGCTCGTGTGATACTTGAAAAACAAAAGGGAGTAGCACAGGCAAGACAAGCAGGCTTTTTTGAGGCAAAAGGAGAAATTATTGCATCAACGGATTCAGACACAATAGTTCCCGAGAATTGGCTTGCAAGAATAGTCTCCGAATTTGATCGCGATAAATCTCTTACTGCGTTTGGTGGATTATCTAATCTCTATTCAGGACCGGTTACGGCACGAGCAGCAGGAAGATACTTCTTTAAAGCATTTTGGGTTTTGGATAAAATTCTTTCGGGCGGATGGAATCTTAATGGTTTTAATATGGCGGTTCGTAGATCTGCGTTTTTAAAAATAGGAGGTTTTAATACTGCCCTAACCCTAGGTGAAGATATAGACTTGGCAAAAAGATTAAGAGAGATCGGGAAGGTTTTGGTAGATATAAATTTTCTGGTATTTGTTTCAGGGAGGAGATACAGAAATGGATTGCTACTGGGAATTTTGACCTACGCCCCGTCCTATTTTGCAAGAGTTTTTCTTCATAAAGATAAATTTTTAAATTTTCCAACAATTAGAACGGAAAAAATGTCCGGGAGTCTTGCTTTCTTGCCCCTGGCTTTTGTTTTTGGAGCAATCTTCTTACTATTTATAATTTCAAACTCCCCTCGTTAGATTTTTCTATAAACAACGACAAGAAGCGATATAAAGGGAATCGCAAGAAGAGCACCCGCTATACCAAGAAGTTTTCCTCCAATTATAATTCCTATGATTATAACAATTGGATTAAGTCCGACTGCTCTTTGCATTATTCTTGGGACCAAAATATTATTCTCTAAAAGCTGTATTAAAAAGTAAGCAACGCCAACGACAATAGCCATTGGAAAAGAGATGTTTAAGGCAACTATTATTGCAGGAATAGCTGCAATTATTGGTCCAATTGTAGGAACAATCTCAAGTAGTCCCGCAATTACAGCAAGAGGTAATGCAAATTCAATTCCAAGAATTGTCAAAACAACCCAAGTTATAACACCAATAAAACCTGACAAAACTAGTTGCCCCCGGAGCCACCCCCCTAGCCTCTCTTCAATTAGCAAAGTAATTTTTCGCACCTTATTCTGGGAAGACTTTGAGAAAAGTGAAACAAAATTCTCTCTCACTGTATTTCTATAAAGGAGAAGATAAAAAGATACAGCAAATATGCTGATAGCAGATATAATTCCACCTAGAATCTGGCTTGTGAAGGCTATGGCGTTTTGTCCAATATTGCTAAATTCTTTTGTAGCAATCTCATCTAATTTTATTGCTCCAAGTGGAACGCCGAGCACTCTTACGTCAGAGTTAAGATAAGATGGAAAGCGCGATAGCAAAACCTGAACTTGCGAAACAAGGAACGGAACAAGAGAAACCAAAATTAGGATAAGAAAGATAACGGCTACAAAATATGGAATAATTACCGCAAGCGCGCTAGGGGCTTTCGCACGCTTTAAAGCCTCAGAATAAGGGGCGATTGCTGCCATAAGAATATATGAAACAAAGAGAGCTATTAAAACTCCTCGAATTTCAATAATTATCCATCCTATGCCTATAATAAGAAGCGCGGTTAATATTTGATTCTGCGTAAAAAAGGAAAGTACAGAACTTTTCATCTTATAGTGTTTATTATAAATAATTTGCCGTCTTAAAGCAATCTTCTCCCCTTATAGTATAATGAATTCGGATGCATAATTTAACCCCGTTACAAATATGCTTATTGTTTGTAATATATTTTAATAGTATATAGCCATGGATAGCTCCTACGCTTCTAGGAACGAACTTGTAACGGGGTTAATTTTGTTTGACATAGATGGCGTCATTTTTGATCCTGAAAAATTCGGCAAGCTAATTCGCACAAAATTTGTAAAAATCTTGGGGATTTCTGAAGAAGAATTAATTAGTGCAAATGCGGATTATTATTCGAAACTTTCAGAAAGAACCGACTTTGATCCGCGTGGGATAACAGCCTACCTTTCAGATAGATTCGGAAAAGATGTGGCGCCTCTTGATCGGGTTTTTTGGGAGGATACCGATATATATAAAAATTCACTCTACCCTGAGGCTCGGGAAGTTCTGGAAAAACTAAAAGGAGAAAAAATTCTTGGAATTTTTTCTCAGGGAAATCGCGATTTGCAAAATAGAAAGCTTGACGCGGCAGAATTACGAGACTACTTTTCTCCCGAATATATTTTTATACACAAAAGAAAACTTTCGGATGAGGCAATAGAACTGTTGCCTCGCGAGGCAACGTTCATAGATAACAAACACGATGTTGTAGAGGTTCTTCAAAAATTCGTAGACGTTATTTGGATCAATAGGAAATCAGACGAATCAGATCCTAAGATAAAAACAATCCACTCCCTCGCCGAACTAACAGATTAGATTCTTTTCTCCCAGTCATGAGGTCGGCATAAAACTAAAGCATTATCTTTATCATGAACAAAGATCTCAATTTTAAAACCAGCTTTGGCAAAAAGTTCAAAAATATTATCTTTAGTAAATCTTCTTGAGATGGCGAGTCTTATCTTTTGTCCTTTACCAAACCGAATCAGATTTCCCCCGAAAATCTTGCTCCAACCGCGTACAAATTCAAGCTGGCACTCTACCTGCCTTAAATGCTCATTATAAATCCACGATATTTTTGCATCTCCCCGTTCTATGCCTATTTTTTCAGGAATAGTCCAAAACATATCGATGACAACCTTCCTGTTATATGTCGAAAGCGGAATATTTCGAGGGTTATAGAATGCTAACCCAACCAATAAAAGATCCTGATCGCTCATTCCGTCTCTAAGATTAATGAGAATACGATGCGCATCGGAGACATTTCCAATAGTATTACCTAAGAATAGAATTAAATTATTATTCTGATATCTCCGATTGAGATAATAGGTAGCATTAGAAATACTACCATGTTCAAAATCCTCAATGAATCTCTCATACATTAAGTCGGGGTGTGAAATCTGCATCGTTTGCCCTGCAAGATCAAGCATCCGCTTTGAAATATCAAGCCCTGAATATGAGGAAACGGTTTTAGCAACATGAGAAATAACAAACGCTGCTTTTTTCCCGTCTCCTGAACCAATGTCCACTAAGTTAAATTTTTTACTCTTTAAAAAATCTGAAAAACGGCCTTTGTAGTTTGAAATTATTTCTGTTTCAGAACCTCCCCCAATTTCTGGTGCTGATATGGCAACATATTTATCTGCCCCTTCTCCTAGATATTCGAACTTTAATGGAATTTCGCGTCTTCCTACTAAGGCTGTAATAAGCTCAGCCTCTTGATTTTCTGTCAGGAACTGATCTCGCGATTTTTTACTTTCTACAAACTTGATAACGTCAGAGCGAAGTACTCGCCACTCTTTTCCGATCTTTGACGCCGGAAATTTACCCGCTCTGGCCCAGCGATAAATAGTATTCGGATCAACTTGCAATAATTTTGCTGCCTGAGCTATCGTAAGTATCGGTCTTTCCATTTATACAGTATTATACAATAGCATACTTTAGTGTCAATTTATCTCTTATTCTTTTGTGCCGACAAAAGAACCAAAAGCTCTCGCCAGTGGTACTCGTGCTTTCGAAATTTCACTCACTAGCGGGGGATACCATTCCCCCTCCTCATCAAGTTCGTGAGGGGTCCCCCTCTACGCTCGTTCATTTCTCATGCACTCCGCTCCAATTGGCGAAGGTTTTAGGCCGTAAGAAATTCTAGTAGCTAGTGTCTAGTCACTAGTTGCGATAATAGTCTGCATGATAATTTTTGGGGTTGACTTTTGTTTTACGATTATGTAAAATGTAATACGATTATGAATCAAACACTTGTTAGTACAAAATATCAAATAGTAATTCCAAAAGAGATACGGAAGAAAGCCAATATTAAACCCGGCCAGAAGATGAATGTTCACGTGGCAGGAGAGCAGATTATATTAACCCGCCCTACCCTTGAAGAAAAACTCAACTGGCCCCAGGATTACTATAAGAAGCTAAAAAACCCCTGGAAAGGGGTAGATCCTCTAAAATATCTTGAAGAAGAAAGAAGTTCATGGGATGAGTAATCGAATTTTGCCCTCGCAAATTTTAGCACTTGATAGTAATATATTTATTTCCGCATTCAACGCATACACCAAACCTAATCCACTGGGGGAAAAAGCGCAAAGAATTTTAGAAGAAATTAAGCAGGCAAGCCCCCAGGTTTTTATCTCAGCGCTGGTTTTTGAGGAATTTTTGGTCTACTTTTATAAAGATGATTTTTCAAAAGATATTGGTTATTATGAAGAATTTATTACTGGGGGAGGATTATTCACGGTTAAAGATATTGACAGAAACGTTGCTCGCCGAGCCGCCTGGATAAGAGCAAATTTTCCAAGTGTTCGAACTCCTGATGCTATTCATCTTGCTTCAGCGCTTGAATCCGGTGCGGGCATTTTTATCACTCTAGATCGGCGGCTTCCTAAAAAAATCGGAAAAATTACAATCAACACACTTTAAATAATCTACAATCGTATATAATCTTATAACCAATATGATAATTTTGGGGGTGGATCCGGGGATTGCCCGTACCGGATGGGGCATCGTCGAAAAAGATAACAGCCAAAAGCTAACAGCCAAAAGCTTTGGTTGTATTGAGACAAGAGCCGATTTACCTATTGAGCGTCGTTTGCAAATAATTCGCGAGGAGCTTGTTCGAATTATCAAAGAACACAAACCTCAAGCGCTTTCGGTTGAGGAATTGTTTTTTAATACGAACGCAAAGACAGCATTAATCGTTGGGCAAGCAAGAGGAGTTGTAATAGTAACGGCAGCCGATTTGGGACTGGAAGTTTTTTCCTATACCCCGCTCCAGGTAAAAACAGCAATAACAGGATATGGTAGGGCGCAAAAAGATCAGATGGGGAAAATGGTAAAAATGCTTTTGAATTTGCCTTCGATACCAAAACCAGACGATACAGTCGATGCTCTCGCCTGCGCCATTACCTGCGCATTTTCGCTTCGACTTCGCTCAGCATAAACATACAAAAATCCTGTGGTATAATCGAGTTGCTTCATGATAGGTTACCTTTCTGGTTCTGCAATAATTCGGGATGATCCATATTTAATAATTGATGTTAATGGAGTTGGATATAAAACTCATGCGGCCTCGGATGTTCTCTCCTCTATTTCGATTGGTTCGAATTTGAAATTATTCATATATACTCATGTTCGAGAGGATGTCTTGGAGCTTTACGGGTTTTCAAAATATTCAGATCTTAAATTGTTCGAATTAATTATCACTGTTCCGGGAGTTGGCCCAAGGACCGCGATTGCAATTTTTTCAAATGGTACAGGCGATGAAATTACTAAGGCAATAATAGATGCTGACGTTACTTTCTTCTCAGGAATTCCAAGACTCGGGACAAAAAATGCACAAAAAATAATAATCGAACTTAAAAATAAAGTGGGCGGTAGAGAACTTGATTTGGCAGGAGTTTCAAATGGAGAAAGAAACGAACTCGTATCTGCCCTTAAAGCATTTGGATTTACTACAAAAGAAATAAATGAAGCAATAAGGAATACTGATCGCGCTACAAGCGTTGAAGAGCAAATAAAGGCAGCACTTAAATATTTAGGAAAATAGCCACTAGAGAATAGAAAATAGTAATAGAAAGTGGGAAATGGAAAATAGTTGAACCAAAACCAATTTCCAACATCTAATTTCCATAACCATTTTCTAATTTCTAACAACTAATATCTTATTAAATATGGCCAAATCTAAACAAAAGGGCTCGATTGTTGAGAAAGAAACAACACCTGAAGAAGAAATAATTTTTACATCTCTTAGGGTCTCTGAATGGCGAGATTTTGTGGGGCAGGAGTCTGTTAAAAAGTCAATTCAAATTGCCATAAATGCTGCTCAAAAAAGAAATGAGGCGCTCGAACATATTTTACTATATGGGCCGCCCGGTTTAGGGAAAACTACTCTCTCTCACCTAATTGCAAAAGAAATGGGATCAAATATTCGCGTGACATCAGGCCCCGCAATTGAGCGCGCTGGGGACCTTGCTTCTATATTAACGAACCTTGAGTCCGGAGACGTCCTGTTTATAGACGAAATTCACAGGTTAAATAAAGTTGTTGAAGAAACGCTCTATCCAGCGATGGAAGAATATGCGCTCGATATTGTTCTTGGCAAGGGACCATCAGCTCGGACTGTTCGTCTTGATCTGCCACGCTTCACGATTGTTGGCGCAACAACCCGCGCCGGTATGCTCTCAGGTCCACTTCGCGATCGCTTTGGTGTTGTACATCGGATGGTTTTTTATAATCCTTCCGATCTTGAGGAAATTATTGTGAAAGCTGCAAAAAAACTTAAAGTTAAAATCGATAAAAAATCAATTTCTGAAATCGCAAAGAGAGCTCGTGGAACTCCTCGAATCGCTCTTCGACTTTTAAAACGCGCCCGCGACTATGCGCAGGTTCACGGAAAAGGCGAGATCACTTTGGACCTTGTCGAAAAAGCACTTGGGCTAATTGAGGTAGATTCGCGAGGATTAGATGCGCTTGATAAGCGCTATCTTAAAAGCATTATTGAAAAGCACGGCGGAGGACCGGTTGGAGTTGAAACAATCGCAGCATCTTTAGCAGAAGACGTCGGCACAATTGAAGAGATTGTCGAACCATATCTACTTCAGATCGGGTTTCTCAAAAGGACAAAAAGCGGCCGCGTCGCAACAGGAGAAGCGTATAAACATCTTGGTTCGAGGTTGTCGAAAAAACAAAATCAGCAAAACCTTCTGTAATTTAATGAAACTTACTTTTTAAGTTTTTGCGAGCTGTAAGCTAGGTATCCGGCAATAGCTGCGCCTACAATGCTTACCCAGACCGGAAGTTCGTAATCATTAATTTCTACATCAAACCCTGTAAAAATTCTTAAAACATGAAGAACCGCGATTACAAGAAATATTATTCCGGTTACTCTTATGTAATCATTTTGTTTCAAGTTTTTCTCACCCCCTTATAAATAAGTATTAAGCCTGCTCCTATCCGAAGTCAAGTATTGCTTGACTGAGTCGAACGGTTATTTTTTATCATTCGCCCGCCCAAAAAGAAACCGCTGAGAAAATTCGAAACAAAATGGAAGATGAGCATATCTATCAAAATAAAATTGTTACTGAAATAGTTCCCTTCGAAAACTTTTAAAATGAAGTAAAATAAATAGTGACAAGAAAAAAGTACTGGTCGGGGGAGGTTACAAAGCACAGTATTGCGCTTGACCTTGAGGAAGGAGTATTCACATGGCGCGACCCCAAAAGGATCGCCGAAAGTCTTAAGCGGTCGGCCGAAGAAAGTACGAGAAGAAAAGCAGCCCCATTCCAGTCGGCAATGTCCATGCTTAACTTTTATATTAACCGCGCTGGGAAAAACTTGAAACGGGAGAGAAAACAAACTCTCGAACAAGCAAAAGCGGAGCTTAGAAAACTATTTGGAAGATAATCTTGTTGCCGGGCCCGGCATCTCGTATCTTACTCTAGGCAAGATAACCTGCAACTTCAGAAAGATTCTGTTGGAATCCTTCAAGATCTTCCGGAAAAAGAACCAAAGAATTGTAGGTTCGATCTTTTCCTTCTCCGTTGAATCTTGATTCAGTGATCTTTAAATATTTCCTGTCGTTTTTCTCATTAACGTCAAAGAAATAAGTACGTCTTCCGAATCTTACGTGCGAGGAACTTATCTTATTCGTAATACTCTTACCGCGTGTCATAACTCTTCACCCCCTTTCCCTTTTATGTCTTCCCAAATCTAAATTTCAAGTTTTTGAAGAAAACAAAATAGAATAGTAAAAATGGATTCAAAAGTCAACTAGGACAAAACGGAGTAAACTAGTACAAACTGAGCCAACGTGGAATAGCAGCCGATTTTGACTCGACTGCTATTCTATATATTTTCCACCCTATCCTAATTTTTCCTCAATTCTTACCAACCTATCTTCTATCCGTCTTAAAACTTCCAAAATCTCTTCGTGTGGAGGATTATCATGCCCATGAGGCGGATGATGTGGCGGGTGGTGAGGTGGATGTGGATGATCGTGATCGTGATTACCTGGTCCAACAGGAATGTCTGGCATGTTTTTCACCTCCCTCCCCTTGTTTTCTACTTTTTTTAAAAGTTCTTCTTCTGTTTCGTTTTCAGTATTTGCAGTAATGATGCTTTTATCCGGGAATCCGTAAACAGTTATGGCTTTATTTTTGTTTTCATCAAAACTTATCCTTAGAAAGGGGGCGAGCCTTGAGAACCTTAGCCTTATCCTTGCGGATAATCGATTCAGGGTTGCCATTATTAGCTCATCTTTTGAAAAATAAAACTTGCCATCAACTTGATAAGGGGATATTTTTCCGTCCTCTGCCATTCTGTAAATACGCTGTCTGTAGAAGTACATTTTCCCCAAAAGCTCTTCAAGCTCCTGTGCGGTAAAAAGGCTTTTTGCATCCATATTGTTACAATCTATGCGTAAATTGTAACAGAAATAGAGGTTTTGTCAAGCGGCAATTATAGCAGAGGCCTAGTTAAACTTTTTCCATTCGCCTTCGGATATTACTGTAACCTTATTGTCCACGACTTTTATAGCGGTGTTGTCATCAATGGCATAAAAACTGTATGGGATCTTTTCTGCAAGTTTTTTAAGATATGGCAGCCTTACTTTTGGGAACCATTCCGAGTTTAAGTGAGGTCGTACTTCAAAATCAACCAAAGAAAGACCCTTTCTATCTTTAAATTTTCCATATTTTTCATAATATAAAATACCAGCTGTCGCAAGAGATATGTTTTTGGCGGTAACCATGCTTCCTGCGCTTATTCCGACATAAACTTTTGTCTTTAATAATTCAGGAAGAATTTTTGCCAATCCGGAGTTCTTTATCCAATTCAAAAGATAATAAGTATCTCCTCCTCCAAAAACCAAAACATCTGCTTTTTTAAAACTTGGAAGCCAAATTCCTTTTGGTACAGCAGAAATATCGATGCTGTCGAAAAGTGCAAAGTTCAATTTCCTAAAGTTATTCATGTCGTCGACTAACCAAGCTTTATTTCCCTCATCTACGTTTGCGGCAGTCGGAATAAAAGTTAAGTTCGCCTTCTCAAAAGGTTTCCCAAGAAGCTCCAACAGCGCATTCTCTATAGACTTGTTCGTCTTCCCTGATGAGGTCAAAAGCAACTTCATGAGGCAATTATAGTCCTTCGATATGACTCAGGACAAGCGGGGGAGTTTACAAGTAGAGGCTCATTTTATATAATTCACATACATTCCTCTGTAGCTCAGTGGTAGAGCACTCGCCTGTTAAGCGATTGGTCGGAGGTTCGAATCCTCCCGGAGGAGCAGCGTGACTAAAAATCCGTTTTTGAATGCTATTGGCGCAATATTGTATATTGCGGTTGTTGCGTCGGTCATGTTTTACGGGACAAAAATTTCCGGTCCTGTCGATTCCATTATTGGCCCAATTGCCGCTATATCTCTTTTTACTCTTTCCGCTGCCGTGATGGCATATGTCTTTGGTTATGAACCTTTCCAGCTTTATTTTGATGGAAAGAAAAAGCAAGCCCTAGATCTTGCTCTTAAGACAATAGCTGCTTTCGCTATAATTACAGCAATTATTCTTGTTTTGCTTTTTTCAGGAGCCGTCAGATAGTTGGCGCTTATATGAATAAAAAACTCTTTATAGATTTACTAGGATGGGGTTTCTTACTCTGGTTGATCGGCTACGGCCTTGGGATAATGCTTTTTACTCTTGTCCCGCCTTCGCAAATAGGCTGGTTTGTCACGCCAATCGGCGTAGCAATTACTCTTTTTGTTTTGATCAAAAAAATTAAAAGCACGTCCCCAAAATATTATTTATTGATAGGAATTACATGGACCTTAGTTGCTATAATCGGCGACTATCTTTTTATTGTTAAAGCATTTAATCCCGAAAACGGATATTACAAATTCGATATATATCTCTATTACAGTCTGACTTTTATACTCCCTCTCGCCGTAGGCTTGTTAAAATCCCGACGCATCAATGAAGATAAATGAAGAGTGGCATCGCAAGAATGTGATGCCCAAAAATGTGCTTGTCGGCCTATCCCCCCAAAACTTCAAGAAATAATCGACAATCAAGTTACAAAAGGGCAATAACAACGGCCATCACTAATAACGAAACCAGTTGATACCCTGTATCAATTCCCAATAACCCCCATTTTTTATCGCCAAAGATGGTTGCTGTTGTCTGGACCGGCATCACAAATCCAAGCCACATCCCAAAAGCAGTAGTTAAGCCGGTTTGTAATTCGGCGTATCCGTAAAAGTTTTGAGATAATGTCATTACATGGGAAAATCACTCGACATTCCGGGAATTGGGGCCTTTTAAAACTGTCCGTGAAAAATATCCTAAAGAGTTTGATACAATACAATTAATACGAGATATATTCCGTTTATTATTAATATCCTGATTCTCACCGCCTTAGGTCTAAGCCTCCTAGCAAAACCTAAATTTTGGCAAGGGTATATGGTCGAGGTCTCAAAAGTGCAAGTAAAATATTTTGGGAACTTTCCTATCATTGGAGTGATTACGAAATGGGTTTTAGCAATATATAGATCAAGAATCTACGTATGGTTATTAAGAATAATGGGCGTATTTTTTTTGGGTCTTGCACTAATGTTTATATTAGTGCTTTTGCAATTATAATTGCCAAATGGCGACAATTGATGATTTTCACAAACTTGATATCAGGGTAGGCAAGATTCTTAAAGTTGAGGATTATCCTGAAGCACGCAAACCTTCCTACAAAATGAAAATAGATTTCGGGCCTGAAATTGGCGCTAAACAATCAATTGGTCAGTTTACACATTATAAAAAGGAAGAACTTGAAGGAAGGTTAGTGGCGGGAGTTGTTAATTTGCCTCTATTCCGGATGGGCTCGGAAGTTTCGGAAACACTAACTCTTGGCTTTCCTGATGAGGACGGGAAAGCAATCCTCGTAGTCCCCCAAAAAGACGTTCCCATTGGCGGAAAACTCTTCTGACTTGAAAATCAATTACTGCGGGTGTATCATGCTCCCAAATGGCGAATCCCGAACAATTTAGAATAAGAATTACAAAAACTCCTGAAGGACCAGCCCCCGAAGATGTAAGGAATGCATGGGTAGGATTAGAGTTCTCAGCTTATAAAATGCCACCTAGGATAAATGAAGTTGATTTTGTTTCTGGTCGGCCAATTCAAAATAGAGGAGGATATCTTGTCCCTACAAAAGAAGCGCTTGACGCCCTAGAGCAAAGTTCTCCTGTCGCTGCTGGATGGTTTAGGCTTGCGCTGCCCGAGGGTATGCCTTCTTTGACATTTGGTCTTGATGAAGCAGAAATAGTTCCTCAAGAAGAAGCAGAAAAACAATAACCTTGCAAATCAGCCTCAATTGTTATATCATGCTCCCAACCTAAATTGTATTGACAAAGTATGTACAAGTAGTATAATATGTCAGTGAAGTATAAATTTGATTTCTCTGTCGAAAAGAATCAAATTTTAAGACAAATAAGAGGTGTTGATTTTGAAGATATCATACAAGCAATTAAGTCTGGGAATTTAATTGAAGATAAGAAGAATCCAAATCAAAAGAAATATCGCGGGCAAAAATTGCTTGTTGTAAAGATAAAAACATATTTATACGTAGTGCCATATATTATCGATCGCAAAAGACAGGTGTTATTTTTAAAAACGCTCTATCCGAGCAGAAAACTTACAAAGAAATATTTAAAAACTTATGAAAAAGAAAAAATTTGATCCATTCGAAAATTTAGTACTTGATGAGTACGAGCAAGATATAGAAGACGCTTTGGAAAGGGGCGAATTTGTAAGTGATCCGAATTTTGCGGAAAATAAAAAGATGTTTGAAGAGGCAGCCAGACGCCACATTGATCTCGAAAATAGTAAAAGTATAACTTTGAGAATTAAGAAAAAGGACTTGATAAGACTTAAAGCAAAAGCAGCGAGAAACAAAATTCCATATCAAACCCTCATAAATTTACTTATTAACAATTACACCGAAGGCAAAATGAAAATTAGCTTATAGCTTATAAATAAATTGCTTTTGATATAATTACCCCATGAAGTATATTGATCTTACACACACATTCACATCTGATATGCCGGTTTATCCGGGAGACCCCAAAGCAACTCTTGAACAAGTCGCACATATCGAGAAGGATACCTTTAACGACCATAAAATTACCTCCGTAATGCACGTAGGGACGCATATGGACGCACCTTTGCATATGATTGAAGGCGGTAAGAAAATGGACGAAATATCCCCAGAGCGTTTTTTTGGCAAAGGCGTGCTAATTGATGTTAGGGGGAAAATGAATATTGATGAGTCAGTATTAGAAGGTATTGAAATTGAGAAGGGATCAGTAGTTCTTTTATTCACAGGCTTTGGAAGCAAATACCGAACAAGCGATTACTTTAAGGATTACCCAGAACTCAAAGAAGATTTTGCAACGAGAATGGGTGAGTTAGAAGTAAAAATGGTTGGAATGGATATGCTCGGGCCGGATTATGATAAGCCCTGGCTTACTCATAAAATCCTGCTGGGACATAACATTACCATTCTTGAAAACTTAACAAATCTTGATCAGTTATTAAATGCCGGGGAGTTTGAAGTGATAGCTCTTCCTGCAAAATTCCAAGCTGACGCTGCTCCGGTAAGGGTAATTGCAAAGACAAATGACTAACCCAGAAAGCAAACTTCGCTTGTAAATCAGCCACATTTGTTATATCATGCTCCCAACCCGACTAGTGTCTAGAATTTTTATAATCTAAACGCTTTTTGAGTAATTTTTCATTGTATCCACCTTCACGTCTATGTTTTTCCTCAACCGCGTTCATCTGACGATCAAGCAAATAGCCGCTGCGCGTTAGGAGATCAATCATGTAGTTTACACTTGCCTCTAATCCCTCTTTTCCCTCTAGTCCACTTAATACTTCTGCGACGTTACGTACAGAGGGAGTAAGGGGAGGGTTCATTCTAAATAATCGCGGAGTTTGTTGCCTCGTGAGGGGTGGCGGAGTTTTCTTAATGCTTTGGCTTCGATTTGGCGGATTCTTTCGCGGGTTACCGCAAACATGCGGCCTACTTCTTCAAGTGTTTTTGGTTTCCCGTCGCGGAGACCAAACCTTTCTTCAAGCACCCTTTTCTCACGATCCGATAAAGTCGTCAAAACTTGATGTAGTTGGTCTTTAAGCATGGTTCTGCCGGCAGTATCAAACAAAGTTGGCGCCGTGATATCGTATATAAAATCGCCAAGATATGAGTCCTCCTCATCCCCAACCGGCGTATCCAAAGATGCCGGCTGTTGGGAAATTTTGATAATTTCACGAGCCTTATCGGGTTCGATTTCCAAAATTTCCGAGATCTCCTCAGGCGTTGGCTGGCGCCCCAATTCCTGCATGAGTTTTCTTTGAACTCTCATAAAGCGATTGATGTTTTCAACCATGTGAACAGGAATTCTAATTGTTCTGGCTTGATCGGCAATTGCCCGGGTTATAGCCTGGCGAATCCACCAAGTAGCATAGGTCGAGAACTTAAATCCTTTTTTCCAGTCATACTTTTCAACCGCGCGAATTAATCCTTGGTTGCCTTCTTGAATTAAATCAAGGAGCGTCATTCCACGCCCTACATATTTTTTGGCGATTGAAACTACCAATCGAAGATTAGATTCGACTAGTTTCTTGCGAGCTTTTTGATCTCCTTTCTCAATTCTTTTTGCAAGATCCACCTCTTCAGGAAAAGTTAATAGCGGAATGCGGCCTATTTCCTTGAGGTACATCCTTACAGGATCTGTTACTGCACCGCCTTGAATAATATTGAGGGCCTCAAGTTCTCTTTCTAAATCTTCAATTGATTTTTGCGATTCCTTCTCCTCCTCAACCGTCTCAAATATATCAACACCCTTTTTTAGTAGCTGATCGTAAAGAAGATCAAGCTCTAATATGTGATCCTCTGGTTTTGGAAATGCGGCCAAAATTTCATCCTGAGAAATATAGCCGCGTTTTTTGGCCATCGCAATCACTTCTTCAGTTTTTGAGCCGGCCACTTTTATTTTTTTAGATTTTACAACTTTTATCATGTGAGATTATTTTACTCTCAAGCCTGCCTGAACGCAAGCCACATGGGATCCTGCCGCTCCGCAGTTTCCGCACGTTGAAAGTTGCTTCGCGTCACCCCGTGATACCCTTCAAGATGCTAGGAGTTTTGAGAGTTCTGAGAATTTTTCCTGATAAGTTTTTAGATTTTCCTTATTCTGTTCCTGCTCTGCTTGGGAAATAAGCGTTGTTAATTTTGAAAGTGTTTTTTTAATTGCCAAAATTCTTACTTGTTTTGCCGCTTTTTCAAGTTCGCGATAAAAATGGTCTTTGTCCAAAAACTCTGGAATAGACGCAAGATAAGAAGTATCAAAAGGCAGATGCAATTCGTGCGGCAAATACTTTGAGAAATCTTGCGCATTAAAGTCACCTGTTTGAGCATAGGTGTCAAGAAAAGAAAGAAGCTTCTCTATTGATGGCGTTGAAAGTTTGACCCCTGACAATAGCGTTCTTGCAAAATTTAAAGATTGCTTAGGATTTTCCGATTGGAAAATCAAAGAAATAAGATAGATCTCTGCGAGTTCCTCGCGCGGCAGCTGCGTGCGAGGGGAAGCTTTGGGAGTCTCGGATCGAGGCCTCACAGCTTTATCAGCCTGTTTCATTATTGCTTCCAAAGTTGCGTCAATGGCATTTGCTAGTTTCTTAAGATAGTGTTCTTTTATCACATCATTTTCTATATTCGATAAATAAGGAAGGGTTCTATCAAGTATTCTCTTTTTGCCCTCAGCGGTTTTTGAGTCCGATTCGCCAAGCGCCGTATCAATTATAAAATCATAAATATTAATATCGTTTACAAGCGCCTTTTTAAATGCAATCGGATTTTCATTTAGTAGTTCGTCCGGGTCTTTTGGTTTGACAGACTCACCACGAGTCCCCTGGAGACTGATAACAGTTGCCGTAATGCCTTCTCGCTCAATCATTTTAATTGATCTTCTCTGTGCCTCGGTTCCCGCAGGGTCTGTATCAAAGCAAAGGGCGAATTTGGGAGCAAATCTTTTAAGAAGCTTAATCTGATTTTCTGTCAGTGCGGTCCCTTTTACCGCAACAATATTTGGAATGCCTTGCTTATGCGCAGTTATAACATCAAATTCCCCTTCAACAATAATTACTTTTCCTTCTTTTTTTATCCCGTCGCGCGCTAAATTCAATCCATAGACAGTGTCGCCTTTAATATAAACCGGGGTTTCACGGGTATTAACGTATTTCCCACCTGCCCGTTCGACAAGCTCAGGGCCGGTAGGTTCGAGCAACCTACCGGAGAAGGCTATTATATTCCCTCTCTGATCAATTATTGGGAAGATAATTCGATCGCGGAAGAAATCCGAAACCCCCCGGGCCGGAGGCCCTCCAGGGCCGGAGGCATTCCGGCCCGTGCGATACGCTAATCCAGACACGAGCAAATCGTCTTCTTTGTATTTCTTTTTACCGATCAGATACCTAACAAGCGCGTCTTTTTCGGGTGCATATCCTAAATTGAAAGTTTTGATCAAAGGAATGGACAATTTTCTTTCGTCTATTAAATATTTGAGAGCGCGTTTTCCAGCAGGATGCGAGAGGAGAAGATAGTTATAGAATTGGGCCGAAAGATGGTTTAATCCGTAGATTAGTTCTTGTTTTTTCTCGCGGTCTGTCCTTGCCGCAGAAATCGTGAGTTTTACACCGGCGCGCGCCGCCGTTTCTTTTAGAGCCTCCGCAAACGTTATATTTTCATACTCTTCTAAAAAAGTGAATATGTCGCCGCCTTTTCCGCAACCAAAACAGTGCCAGATTTGTCTTTCCGGTGAGACAACAAAAGAAGGGGTTTTTTCTCCGTGGAACGGACAAAGAGCCTTGAAGTTTCGCCCAGCCTTTTTGAGCTGAATATGCTCTCCAATTATTTCAACAATATCAAGTTTTGATTTTACTTTCTCAACGTCATCCATTGTGGTTGTATTTTAGCATACAACCAAACTCAAAACTTAAAACTCAAAACTTAAATCTACAACCTTAAATCTTAAAACTTTTTAGATTTGAGATGTAGTTTTGACATTTGACTTTTGAGATTTGACATCGCATCTCATATACTAAAAGAATGTTTGCTAAAGTATTAAGCGGGGCGGCTGTTGGATTAGATGGAGTTTTGGTTGAGGTTGAAACAGACATTTTAAGCGGTCTTCCAAGTTTTAATATTGTAGGTCTTCCGGACAAGGCTGTTGGAGAGTCGCGCGAGAGAGTTCGCTCGGCTTTAAAAAATATCAACAAAGACTACTTTCCGGACAAAAAACTGACGGTTAATCTTGCTCCGGGAGATTTACCAAAAGAAGGCCCTTCATTTGATCTACCAATAGCAATTTCTATTCTCCTTGCAAACGGAAGTCTTTCAGCAGATGTTAAAGAAGCCTTGTTTTTAGGAGAGCTTTCCCTGGACGGGACACTGCGCGCGACAAAGGGAATTTTGCCAGTAGTGCTTTTGTCGCGCGAGCGCGGAATAAAGCGCGTTTTTGTCCCGGAAAAAAACTCGCTTGAAGCAGCAATTGTTTCAGGAATAGAAGTATATCCTGCCAAAAACCTTCGCCAAATTATCCTGCATTTATCAGGAGTAAAGCTTATGAAGCGCGCAAAAACAGTTTCATATAAAAAATACCTGCGTGACGATGAACACGACTTTGATATGAGTGATATTCGCGGTCAGGAATTCGTTAAGCGCGCGATAGAAGTGGCAGTCTCAGGCGGACATAACATTTTATTAAAAGGGCCGCCCGGTGCAGGTAAAACTTTAATCGCAAGAACAATCCCTTCAATCCTGCCGCCTTTAACTTTTGATGAGGCAATTGAGGTTACGAAGATATATAGTATCTCAGGACTGTTAGATGGTAATTCATTGATGGTTAATCGTCCATTCCGAAATCCTCACCATACAACTTCACACATCGGTCTAATTGGCGGCTCTACAATCCCCCGCCCCGGAGAAGTTTCCCTGGCTCATCGTGGAATTCTTTTTCTGGACGAATTTCCCGAATTTCCAAGACACGTTCTTGAGGCTCTTCGCCAGCCGCTTGAAGATGGTCATGTTGTGGTATCGCGCGCAAAACAAAGAATTCAATTTCCGAGCCGTTTTATGCTGGTTGCTGCTCTTAATCCTTGTCCTTGTGGTTTTTACGGCGACCCAAATCACGAATGTCGCTGTACGACGCGTGAGATTTTGCGCTACCAAAAAAGGGTCTCAGGGCCAATGCTTGATAGAATTGATATTCATGTTGATGTGCCGGCAGTCAAGGTCGCAAAAATAGTGGCAGACGAAGAAAATAAAGCCGAGAGTTCAAAAATCATAAGAAAAAGAGTAATCAAAGCGCGCCTTGCTCAAGAGGCAAGATTTAAGAGTAAAAAAATTCTGACCAATAGCGAGATGACGAACCGTGACATAAGAGAATTTTGTAAAATAGATAATGAGGCGCGTGAAATATTAAAACAAGCTCTTGTAAAACTTTCTCTTTCGGCTCGAGCTTATCATAAGGTTTTAAAAATCGCCCAAACTATTGCAGATCTTGATTCATCAGATTTGATTCAAAGACAGCATGTTCTTGAGGCGTTGCAGTATAGGCCCAAATTAGAAAATAGTTAATAGATAATAGAAAATAGTAATGGAAAATAGATAATAGAAAATAGAAAAATAACTATTCTCCAATTTCAAATTTCCATAACCATTTTCAAATTTCCAAGAGCCATTTTCTAAAAAACATTATGGTTAAGAAATTAATTATTGCTCTTGTTATTTATTCGATTGTTCTTCTTTTTGTGGGAAGACAACTGTCTTTTTTGCCACAAATAAAATTTGGCCCTAAAACACAAGCAGAAGACATCAGAAAAAATGTTCTTGAAAAATTTTTGAAGGAAGAAAAAGGTTCTTACAGTATTTACTACAAGGATCTTTCGACAGGACAGGAATTTGGAATAAACGAGAACAAGGTTTTAACAGCAGGTTCTCTTAATAAACTTCTGATAATTTCCTATCTTTATAATTTAGCCAGCGATAATAAAATTAATCTTGAGGATAAAATTACTATCCAAAAAAAGGATATCCAAGACTATGGCACAGGGAGCCTTAGATATACAGGCGTAGGAAAACCTTATACATTAAAAACTCTTACGCAGCTGGCGCTTGAACAATCCGACAATACGGCTGCGTATGTTTTATCAATAAGGCTTGGTGAAGATAAAATTCAGGAGTATGGTAAAAAACTCGGATTAACGTCAACTAATATGTCCAATAACAAAACATCGGCCTACGATATGGGGAAAATTTTAGAATTAATATATTCCAAAAAGATAACTTCCGATTCATTAACAGCCGAGCTTCTTGATTTTATGAGAGATACTGATTTTGAGGACCGTCTTGTCCGGGATATTCCAAGTTCGGTTGCAATTTACCACAAGGCCGCTGACTCAACGAACATGGTCCATGACGTAGGAATCATAAACGATGAGAAAAGTCCTTTTATTCTTGCAGTTTTAACTTCCGATATTAAAGATGAAGAAGAAGCAAAAAAGACGATAGGTAAGATCGCTAAATTCATATATGATAGAGGAAATTAAAGGTTTAGCAAGTCAAGAAGCAGCCGCATTGCTTAACACTCACGGCAAAAATTCCGTTGAACAGCCTGATAAAAACGAAACCTTACTGCTTTTGGCCTCACAATATAAAAATATAATTTCATTGATTTTGGCGCTTGCAACAGTATTCTCGCTTCTTATCGGGGATTTTCTGGATGCTTTCTTTATTTTTCTTGTCCTAGTCATAAATGGATTTTTTGGCTTTGTCCAAGAGTATAGAGCTCAAAGAACACTTGAGAAACTAAAGGCGCTCACAGCTCCCTCTGCCCGAGTAATTCGCGACGGACAAGAAATTGAAATTGACGCAAAAGAAATTGTACCCGCCGACATAATAGTGCTTCGTGAAGGAGACAGGGTCCCTGCAGATGGAAAATTAATTACGGGCGTTTCTATTGAAATTGATGAGGCAATTTTAACCGGAGAGTCAATGCCGGTTGAAAAAAAAGATCACGACGAAATTTATTCGGGAACTTTTATTGTTCGTGGCCGCGGCTACATAGAGGTTGTTGCTACAGGTTTTGAAACGCGCTTGGGGCAAATCGCCGCACAGCTTTCGGAGACCGAGAAGCCACAGGTGCCATTGGCGCGGAATTTGTCTAATTTAGGCAAGCGTCTGGCGTTTATTGCCATTGCGCTTGCTTTTGCGCTTGTGCCGATCGGCGTTATCCAGGGCAGGGATTTCAATGAAATTGTTCTTATCGCAACAAGCACTGCTGTTGCAATGATCCCTGAGGGTCTTGCCCTTGTTGTAACGGTAGCTCTGGCGGTTGGGGCATATCGGATGGTAAAAAGAAAAGTAATTGTTCGCAAAATGGCTGCAATTGAAACTCTTGGTGCAACAAATGTGATTTTGTCAGACAAGACCGGAACGCTCACTCAAAACAAAATGGCAGTTAAGAAACATTGGGTTAGTAATAAAGAACACTTGAATCTATTGCTTCGCTCAGCGGTTCTTGGAAATACGGCAAATCTTGTTTTAGAAGAAGACGGTGGAAGATACGAAGTTGTTGGAGACGCAACAGATGGTGCGATTCTATCTTTTATAAAACAACACGTTAACGATTTAGATTCGTTTAGGACAGAAGGGAAAGTGATAGAGGAGAAGCCATTTAATCCCGACACTAAAATTATCGAAGTTATTTGGGAAAAGGAAGGGGAAAGGCACATTTTTATTAGGGGAGCTCCTGAAACTATCTTCAAGCTCGACGGAATTGCGCTGGAAGCACATCATGCGGTCGATGCTTTTACGAACGAGGGCCTTCGCGTTATCGCCTTTGCACATAAGAAAGCCGAAGATAAAAGGTTTGCCTTCTTGGGGATTGTTGGAATCTATGATCCACCGCGAGAGGAAGCTAAAAATGCGATATCTGAAGCGGCGCAGGCAGGGATCAGAATCGTGATGGTAACCGGTGACAATCCGACAACCGCCAAAAAAATAGCCGAGGAGATAGGGCTAATTTCAGAAGGAGAATTAGTTTTAACCCATAAAGAAATTGAAAATATTAGCGACGAAGAATTATTAAAGCTAATACCAAAAACTCGCGTTTTTTCAAGAATGGTTCCAAATGACAAACTTAGGTTGGTTCGCTTATATCAAAAGATGGGAGCAATCGTTGCTGTCACGGGCGATGGGGTTAACGATGCCCCTGCATTATCCGAAGCAAACATAGGTGTCGCAATGGGCGAGACCGGAACAGATGTTGCAAAAGAAGCATCAGATATGGTTATAACGGATGATAATCTTTTAACAATTGTCAAGGCAATTGAGGAAGGCCGCGCGATTTTTGATAACATTGTCAAAACTGTAGTTTTTCTTCTGTCAACAAATCTCTCAGAATTTTTTGTAATTTTCTTCTCTGTCATTCTTGGTTTTCCAATTCCTTTTACGCCAACTCAAATACTTTGGATAAACCTAGTTAGCGATGGTGCGCCAGCCATGGCCCTGGCAACTGATATTAAAAGAAGAGGGCTTCTTAAAAGAAAGCCCAGAGATATTTCAGAGCAAATTCTTAATTTCGCAAGACTAAGATTTATTCTTTTAATAACATTTGTGTTCTCGCTTATTTTAATTGCAGTCTATGCAGCTTATCTTAATGGTTCCCCTATTGTTCCGCGTCTTTTAGTCTTCAATTTACTAGTGATTGGAGAGATGATAATTATTTTTATTATTCGTGGGGGAATTTTTCCAATCAATCGCTTCATGATAGCATCAATTATTATTACTCTGCTATTACAGTATTTTGTTTCGACCCAACCATTCCTTCGCGCATTATTCAGGATATAGCTTCGATGAGTTTTTGATATTGTTCGGCTGGGTTTTGGGATTTCCAGATGTGGCTTGTTGCGACAAAGCGGCTGGCGCCCGCATCGCGAGCCCGTTTGATTGTTCGATCGTTTATTCCGCCGTCAACCTCGATTGGAATATTCGTTAATCTTTTCAAGTGGCGAACTTTGTCTAATCGATCATCCATTAACGGCGGTCCTGAAAATCCAACTTGACTTGAAGTGTAAACTAAAATGCTGTCGAGTCGTTCGAATGGAATTTTTATTGCATTAATATGTGTTGGTCCGTCAAGCGCAAGACCAACCTCTCCGTATTTTTTGGCCTGTTCGATAAAATCTTTTTGCGAAGACATATGCTCGATGTGACCTAAAAATCTCCTGAAACCTACCTTCGCCCATTGTTCGACAAGTTCAATTGGGTCAATAACCATCATATGCAGCTCCAAAAATAGATCACTTGAATACTTCGCAAATGGTTCGGGATCAAGAAATGTTTTGTTATTGACGAATCTGCCATCAATGATATCGATGTGAGCAGTATTTGTGAATGTCTTGATCTGTTCAAGCATGGATTCGATTGAATGCCAGTCTCTTTCCAGGATACCAGGAATTACTTGCATGGAAATTAGTTTTTAGAAAATAGATATTAGTAAGAGAAATTAGAAATTTGAAAATGGTGTTTTTTATCTAATATCCATTAACTACTTTCTTTCTCGATTTCCTCTATTTCGTTCAGGCGGCGGGTGTGTTTTTCGGATGGTTCGAATTCTGTTTCAAGAAAAGCTTTTACCATTTCGCGGGCTTCATTTTCCGAGGTTTCGTCTGCTGCGATTGCCAAGACATTAATATCATCGTCCTTTCGTGCTGACGTAACTTGCTCGGTATTAATTCCTAAACCACTTCGAATGTGTTCGAATTTATTTGCTACAATATCTACCCCTACTCCGCTTCCGCACAAAAGAATTCCCCGAGCTTCCCTCCGGGCCAGAGCCCTCTGGGCGGAGGCATTTGCATTCTTTATTTCCACTGAGACTTTTTGGGCTACTCTTTCAGCATAGATTGGGTAGTCATCTTTTGGATCAAGCTCGTAAGCTCCCAAATCCTCAGATTCAATACCATTTTCGTAGAAGTATTTTTTTATGTCTTCCTTGAGCTTAAATCCCCGATGGTCTGCTCCGATAAAAATTCGCATATTGTTTATTCTTGTTGTTCCCACCGCTGTCTCGCTACCGCTCGCAGCCGGTCTCCCTTCGCTAACGCTTCGGTCCGACCCCCGGTGGTCCGATCCTATATATATTTTCATAATCCTTGGCGTGCTTCGATAAAAACATGATAATAGTGCAAAAATCGCTCGCTTATAACTTCCGAGGCTTCATCTCCGCCTATTTTCCCTTGCTCAAAATCCATAATAGGATCCCAGAAGATGGTTCGGCCGATAGCAAAGCCAATAATACCCGGAACTTTTGCACCAACCTTGAGCCAATTCTCAACAACATCGCTCTCCGCCGCGCGCCCTAAAATCACAACGCCAACGTTATCGCGACCCCCTGCTCTTGCTTGCTGTACTGCCATTTGGTAATCTTCTGTTCTTTTCATTCCTTCAAGTTTCCAAACATCCGGGTCAACGCTTGCGTCCTGCATTTCTTTTATCATCCGAGAAGTTAAAAATGGCCTTAGCTCTTTATCATATTTGTCAGGATCGCTTGCGAATTTTGCCAATTGTTCAATAGTCCCCGGGATCAGGGGCTCGATTAAGAGTTTGTAACCATTATCGTGAGCAAATTTTGTGAGTAGCGCAAGTTTTTCCCTTTGTCTTGCGTTTAACTCCTTTTCTCCCTCGGGATTGTATTGGACGAGGGCTTTAACAAATGTTGGGTCATACTTTTTGATGTGGCGATTAAACTCCTCCCCATATTCAAAATCAAATTCTTTTTGTCCGCTCTTCTCTGTGGTTAGAATTATTGTATAGCCATTCTCATGAGCATCTCGTAGAAGTTCATCTCCAAATTGTTCGTCAACAAGAATCGCAGAGGAATCTTTTGGCAATCCTTGAGCAAGAGATTTTTTAAACCCCTGATAAATTATAACTTTTGCTTTTTTAACTTTTTCTATCTCTTCAGTGGTTGGTTCACGGTTTTCTATATCAAACATTTTTTTAAGAAAAGATGATCTATGGTCAAAAGGAAGTATGAATAAGTCTTTGGTGTAGCCGATGTTAGTCATAGTTAATTGCTATTGGAAATTAGTTTTAAGAAATTAGAGAATGGTAATAGAAATTAGATATTAGAAATTGGTTTTTTATGACTTATTTAACTATTTTCTATTTTCCATTCTCCATTACTATTTTCTATTATCTATTAACTATTATCTAGATTGATTGTGCTTCAAGATTATCAAAGGTTTTGAGTCGCTCGTCAAGACCCTTTCTCGTCAGAAGCCCAAATTGCGCTCCCGTATGTTCCATAACGCTTCCCGAGACCGCAAGCCCCCACTTCATAGAGGTAGGAATATTATTTCCATAAAGATAGGATGCAAAAAATCCTGCGGCATAAGCATCTCCTGCACCTGTTTTTTCATGACCTTTTGTTGGCGCCTCAACTATATAAAAGCAATTATTTTCTTGATCAATTGCATATGCGCCGCGTGGCCCATCGGTAATTGATACAACCTCAGGACCTAGTTTTTTAATCTCTAAAAGTAGATCTTTGATGTTAGATTTTGGATCTTGGATATTAGATATTTTCATTGCTTCTTCTTTGTTTGAGAAATATATTTTCGAACTCTTAATTACATCAATTACTAAATCATTTTTATCTTCTATTTGCCTTGTTCCGGGAGAGAATGCGATTGGGATTTTATTTTCTTTTGCAAAATCAAGGATTTTTCTATATGCCTCTTCCCAATACTCCGGAATAGAAGTTAGGTACATAAAATCAAATTGATGTGTTTTTGGCGAAAAACCGTGCGAATCCTTGCCGTAATTTGCCAAAATCACCCGATCTTGAGGAGGGAAATCCAAAACTATGTGGAGAGGGGAATTTGAGTTTTTGTTTGTTTCTGCCTCAATCTCTACACCTTCACTTGACAAGCCGGTTTGGATTTCTCGTGAGAAAAAATCATTCCCAAGATATGTGTAGAAGGTTACCGGTATTTCAAGGCGGGTTAGCCCAGCGGATACGTTTGCGCCGTTTCCTCCGAGAGCACTTTTTTTAATGCTTGACGGGACTTTATCCCCCAGCGTAAAAGTTACCTTTCGGTCCTCAATTTTGACATGGTCAGGATCAATGTCGAGGAAAAGATCAACCACAGACGTCCCAACAATAAGTACGTGCATAATGTTCAAAAATAGCTACATAGCTACTTGGCTACATGGTTCAAAAGCTATTCCCTACTTATTGTATTAAAAGCAATGACGTGTGACAACTGACAATTAACCCTTCGATATGACTCAGGGCAGGCAAATTAACCAATTAATCAATTGACAAGATATAGAGGTCTCGCTATAATGAGCTAAATTAATCTATGACTTTAAATTCGGAAGCAAGAGCAGGAAATCCACCTGGTCCAGAAGAAATGACGTCATCCTCATTAGATGTCCGAGTTGCTTTGTCGCGTGCCTCCATGATAGCAATGCAGAGGAAAGACCGAGAGATTGGGATAGGACATCTTCTTCTTGGTTTATGCTATGATCCTGATGTGTCTACATTTCTCCAGGCACATGCATTCACAGCCAATAAAGGAGAAGAACTATTAAAAAAGGTTAGAGGGAGAAATATCTTTCGTAGATATTCGAGCACCCCTCCTCCAAAAACAGCCGAATTAAGGAGCTTACTAGACAGGGTAGCTCTTAACAACCTTTACTTTAGCTCAGGAGAAGGAAAAGTTACTTCGTTTAATCTTCTTCATGCAATAGTATCGAGCAACCATGACGGGGTTCAGAGGGGTCGTCCCAGACAGGATTGGCAAGCCGTATTTGTAAACGAAGGTGTGAAAGTACTTCAGCTTGCCGGAGTAAACCTGAATGAACTAGAAACGGATGTGGCAGCGAGAGTAGTTAACCAATATAGGCCAAAAACTTCCGAAACCAAAACTTAGATTCCATTATCTTCCTCTTTTAAGTAGTGTTTTTCCTTGCTATAATTGGCACATTCGACTCACTTCGTTCGCTCAGTGTCAACCTTGAGCTTGTCGAACGGGTTGAATAATATACTTCTGCCTTCGGCCCGCCGGAGTTTTAACAAAGGCGGCCTCCTGCCTGGTTTTATTATGAACATCATCCTTGTCCTTATAAATTTAGTGGTTAAGATTTTGATTAATCTTGGGGATGCAATTATTTTTATAATTCTCTCCCCCGTCAAGATAATTTCGGGGGAGCCTCTGTTTGAAACTCCAATTAAACTTAAGCGAAAAGTAAGAAGCGGGACGTTTAAGTTACCAGCTAAAAAAAACCCAAGAAAAAGAATAGCATTTAATATACCCATAAAAAAAATAATTTTTGGATTGGGAGGTTTTTTCGGGAGCTTTTGGAAATGGTATTTAACACGGGCTACTGTTAAAAGAGGAAGAAGAACAACTTCGCAAAGAAAACTGGCAAGATTAAGAAATGGTATTCACAGGCCGTCTTTTCTTTATAAGTTGAAATATGTTTTCATAGGCTTTGTTTTTTCCTTTGTTTTCCTTTTTGCGCCTCTTGTCTCTTTGATCTTTGTACAGGACCTGCCAAATCCTGCCAATCTCTCTTTAAATCACATTCCTAAAACTACTAAAATTTATGATAGGAATGGCAATCTTCTATATGAAATATTTGCGAATCAAAATAGAACTGTGGTTTCTTTAGAAGATATTCCAAAGGCACTTCGTGATGCAACAGTTGCGATAGAAGACAGAGATTTCTACAATCATCCCGGTTTTGATTTACGAGGCATTGTCCGCGCCGCTGTCTCAAACCTTCAGGGCGCAGAGCTTCAGGGAGGCTCAACCATCACCCAGCAGCTTATAAAGTCCGCTTTTCTGACACCTGAACCAACAATAATAAGAAAAGTCCGCGAAGTTGCGCTTGCTTTTTGGGCCGAGAGAATTTACAGCAAACATGAAATTCTCGAGCTTTATTTAAACTATGTACCCTATGGGGGTACTGCTTGGGGAATACAATCGGCTGCTGAGATTTATTTTGGGAAAAATGTTTCCGACTTGACTCTTGGGGAATCTGCTTTCCTTGCAGGGCTTCCGCGGGCGCCATCTATCTACTCTCCTATTTTTGGGAATGGTGAACTTTGGAGAAAACGCCAAAAAGAAGTTCTTGACGCCATGGTGCGCGAAAGATTTATAACTCGCGCCGATGCCGAAAAAGCATATCGGGAGGAGTTGATTATTAAAAAGCCTCAAAGCCCCATAAAAGCTCCTCATTTCGTGATGTATGTTAGAAAACTTCTGGTTGAAAAATATGGATTAAGTGAAGTTGAACGCGGGGGCTTGAGCGTAATTACAAGTATTGACCTTCCACTTCAAGAGGAAGTAGAAAAGATTGTTGCTTCAGAAGTTGAGGCAAACGCCTATCTTAACATTGGAAACGGCGCGGCTTTAATCACGGCTCCGTTAAACGGAGACATTCTTGCTATGGTTGGAAGTAAAAACTATTTTGATGAGCAGAATGGGAACGTTAATCTTACAACCGCGCTTCGTCAGCCCGGCTCAGCAATAAAAGTTGTTACTTATTCATTGGCTTTATCAAATGGCTACACAGAGGCAACAATTCTTGATGACACCCCATTGACAATTCATACACCGGGAGGCCCGTCTTATACACCTGTTAATTATGACGGAGCGTTTCACGGAAAAGTACCCCTTCGCACTGCTTTTGCCAATTCTTTCAATGTCCCGGCGGTTCGCGTTGCTCAAAAAGTGGGCCCCTCGGCAATCAAAGAATTTGGAGAAAAAATGGGAATCGCATCTTGGCAAGGGGCCAAAAATTACGGTGTTTCTATCACGCTTGGCGGGCTTGAGGTAAGAATGACGGATATGGCAACTGCTTATGGAGTAATTGCGAATGGCGGCAATAGAGTTAATTTAAATCCAATACTTTCGGTGAAAGATTCGTTCGGTAAGACAATTTATGAGAAAGAGCCTGTTGCAACTTCTGTTCTTGATGATGGAGTTGCTTTTATAATTTCCGATATACTTTCGGACAGCAATGCAAGAAGAATTGAGTTTGGTATCGACACGCCGCTTGCTATCCCCGGAGCTCGCGTTTCCGTCAAAACCGGGACTACTGACAATAAGCGTGATAACTGGACAGTAGGGTTTACCCCAAATGTACTTGTTGCTACATGGGTTGGAAATAATGATAACAGCCCGCTAAATCCTGCTCTCGCATCAGGGATCACCGGTGCGGCCCCCATGTGGAATAAAATAATGACAATGATGATTGAGAAAGTCGGTACGCCGCAAGCAACAATAATTCCCGGAAATGTTGTAAAGAAATTTTGTCTTGGACAGGATAGGTATTTTATAAAAGGAACCGAAAATTCAGTAAATTGCCGCGCTTCAATACCTTCGGTTACTCCTACTCCACAAACAAATTAGCGAATAGCAACTAGATACCAGTAGATAGGAGATCCTATAAGATTTGATTAACTGTTTTCTCTAGTATATAATCGGAGGCGTATTTTGGGGCAAATTCCGAGCTAATCCAGCAAGCTTTGCTGTTGTTGAAGCGGCTTGAATTTTGCCTCGAATCATTTTCTTCCCGCCTCGCCGGCGGGTGCGCCGAAGAGGCGCAGCACTTTGACATATTCAGCTGCCTGCCCCGTAAAATCGCTCCGTGAGCCGTGTTCGAACAGAACTGAAAAGGCGAACGGTTAAGATTATTCGGGGTTTGTGGAAAACCATAATATGTGGCGCTCTGGATAGCAAGTAGTTGGTATTCGGAATGCCACATATTGATGGTAAGAAATTAATTCTCTCAAGGAGGAGAAATGGAACTGATTAAGATCGGAGGCTTCCTCATAGCCGCAGCGATCATCTTTGCTTGGCTCAATGTCTGGGGTGTGCCTAGAAGAAGGGCCGACGTTGCGACCGAGGTTTCGATCAAGATAGTTTTCCTAGGTTTTGCAGGGGCAATAGGGGTATTGCTTATCCTGATTGGCGCAGCAAGCCTCATCATCTAGCCCGGGGTCCTGAGTTCATCGAAGGATCGCCGTTCAGTCCGCCTTTGGCGAGACAAGGAGAAAAGACGTGGAACAAATGCATGAACCCACTCGGGCAGAAGATGAAGTCTACGACATGGTTGTTGAGCTTGGTTGGGATCGAGCAAAGGCCCGTGAAGAGGCGGATAAAGCGCGACAACGCGGCATTCCGTTCTCGGAATGGGTACGTGCAGCCCTCGCGATTCATCGCCGAGAGCAACGAGGTCCTGAATATGAGGTTGAGGTCGAATGGGAGAAAATCCCCTGCGCCTTGATTTACTCGAAAATCGAAGCGAGCCACCTCGCCTCAGGTACAACCCTTATGAGGAGGCTACGACAAGCCTTTCCAGACATGGACAAGGCGTGTGAATGGCTTCGAACCAGGAACCACCAACTCGAAGGGAGAACGCCCGCTGATCTCGTCTTGAATGAGCGATTCGACGATGTGCTGAGAGTACTCAGCTCGTCCTAGCCTGGGGTTTCCGAAAAATCGGGATTCGCCGTTCATGAAAGGAGCACGAAATGGACTCGATTCTCTACGCAGTGATGGTTGGCTACTTTGCTCTAGGAGTGACAAGCATTCCTTGCGGAATTCTCGCCCACTTCCTTGAGAAGAGATGGCCATCCCCACCCCCGTCGTGCTAAGTACGCGAACAATTGAATGACACTCAAAGAGTGCAGGAGAAGCCCCGACCGATTAGGAACGGTTGATGAATCAACAGCGTCTAGCATGCTGTTTATGCGTTCACACGCATTTCATCAACTTACTACTTTTCGGTCCGGGCTTTTTTCTTTGCCTGAAAAATAGTATAAAAAGGTAATGAGTAAACTTCGCGCAATAGATTCTCTCTCAGATCTTTCTGGAAAAACTGTTTTGCTTAGGATTGATACTGATGTCGATATCGAAAATGGTCGAATAATAGATGATACAAGACTTTCTTCTGCGATTCCGACAATCGAATTTCTATTAAAAAAAGGGGCGGATGTGAATATTGTAGGACATCTTGGGCGGCCGGAGCCAGTATTAAGTAGTAAGTATAAAGTATTAAGTATAAATAACGAATTTAGTTTAAAATCGATTGCGCATTGGTACGCGAAAAAATTCGATGGGAAAGTCGAAGAGACAAAAATTGGAGATTTTCCAGGGTGGAAAATTACTGATCGAATTAATCTCATCGAAAACGTTCGATTCTTCAAAGGAGAAGAAAAGAATCCAACGACCGCCTCAGGACTCGCGTTCGCTCGTGAATTGGCGCTTCTGGGAGATATTTATGTTAATGATGCTTTTGCGGTTTGTCATCGCGAACACGCAAGTATTGTGGGGGTGACAAAATTTCTTTCTTCTTATTCCGGATTGCATCTTGCAAAAGAAGTTAGTGAACTTTCAAAGATTTTAAATAATCCCCTTCCGGGCCAGAGGCCCTCTGGGCCGGCGGCAAGACGTCCCCTAGCGGTACTTATTGGAGGGGCAAAAATTGAAACAAAACTGCCCCTGGTTTCAAAGATGCACCATGTTGCCGACTATGTTCTGGTTGGCGGAGAAATTGCCGAACAAACCCGCGTTTTAATAAAGGTTCAGCACGAAGAAATAAAAGGGCCAAAGTCCGCGGTGTTAGTGGCGGATTTGAGAGAAGACGGTTTTGATATTACTCCAAAGTCAATAGAGAATTTTAAACAGATTTTGGGGTTGGCCGCGACTATTGTTTGGAACGGGCCAGTCGGAATGATCAATTTTTCTGACAAAATAGATAGCGAGCAAGGCACACGAGAACTTGCAGAATTTATTGTTTCGACAAAAGCGTATAAAGTGGTTGGAGGGGGAGACACATTGGCGTATCTTCGCCGAATAAATCTTCTTGATAATTTCGATTTTGTCTCAACCGGCGGCGGTGCAATGCTAGAATTCCTGTCCGGCCACAAACTCCCCGGCCTCACCCCTCTTGAAAAATGAAAATAGTCAATCCGATTGCAAAAATAGGGGAGGATTTGGCGTGCGAGTATTTGGTGAGCAAAGGCTATAAGATTATTGAGCGAAACTTTCGCAAGAAATATCAAGAAATAGATATTATTGCAATCAAAAATTCGACTTTGGTATTTGTTGAAGTCAAGACTCGAAGATCTGATTCGTTCGGCTCGCCTTTTGAATCAATTACCCCTTGGAAATTAAAACATCTTGTACGTCTCGCGCAATTTTACAAACAACTCCATCCTAATCTCCCAGATTTTATGCGAATAGACGCAATAGGTATTATTCTTTCGCCCGGTAACAAGGTAGAAAGTCTTGAGCATCTTGAGAATATATCGGGGTTTTGACTAGTTTAGAAGGCATGGTTGTGGCAGCTCGTATGGTAACTGGGTGTGGTTTTCGGTAAGTTTTGATCTAAAACTCAAACTATGACCATACTGGCAGCACAAACTAAACCCATCAACCAATACCTAAAGCTGTGAGGGCAGTCTGGAAGGTTTGTTCACTATTTTTGTCATATGTATTAATAACTAGATCATAATATTTTTTGTCCCAATAAACCCAATTGGGGTCAGAGTTTGCATAGAGTTTTCTCCATTTTTCAAGGTCACTTTGCTCTCGGTGTAAAACTTCTTCCTTTGCCTCATCAACGCTTATACCCTCACGATTTATTAAACGGTCAATTCTTATTTGCGGCTGGTCTTCCCCATTCTTCTCGCAAAGAACAAGAATCTTAAATATTCCTTCAATCTCCTGTGCATTAAAAGCCGCAAGTTTTGTTTCAAGAACAATGTGCTTTTCTTCTTTTAGAATCTGTTTAAGCTTTGCATCAAATAATTCGTCCTCCTGGTCAGGCCGAAGATTTGTATCTTTCTCTGCAAGTCCCATTTTCTTTCGAACCGTTTCCCAAAATATTTCTCCACCTTCAAGATGACGCCATCCTAATTTTTCTGCCAAATGATTTGCAAGCGTTGTAGAACCCGAGGCAATGCGGCCGGAAATAGTAACAATACGAATACCGGGAACATCAAACGGCGAAGCCATAATGTAGTATAGCAAAAAGACCGCAGAAGTTAAAAGTCTCTAAATCTTTTGGATTTTTACTTTAACTTTTGACCTTTGACCTTTGAATTTTGAATTATGTTGGAAGGACTTGCTTGCCTAGAATAATTGCTTCTTCTACCAATCTATTTGAGTAGCCGAATTCGTTATCATACCAGGCAATCACTTTTACCATGTTCCCGCCGACAACTTGCGTGAGGGAAAGATCTGCGATTGCCGAATGGTAATTTCCGATTATATCTGATGAGACTATTGGATCGTGGGTCACCTGCAGTATTCCTTCGAATTGCGGCTCTTTGGATGCTTGTTCAAGTGCTTGATTAACTTCTTCAACGGTTGTATTTCGCTTTACCAAAAAAGTAAAGTCCGATAAAGATCCTGTTGGCACCGGAACGCGAATCGCCAGCCCGTTAAATTTTCCTTCGAGCGTTGGGATAGCTTTTGCAGCAGCTTTTGTCGCGCCTGTTGATGTTGGGATAATGTTTTCTGCCGCAGCTCTTGCGCGTCTATAATCTTTGTGTCCTCCGTCCTGAATTCTTTGATCCGATGTATATCCATGAATTGTTGTCATCATGGCTTTTTCTATTCCAAAAGCTTGCTCTATTACATGTGCAATCGGAGTAATACAATTTGTAGTACAAGAGGCATTGCTCACAATATTCTCGGTTCGAATAGATCCATCTTGTGGAAGGTTTACCCCTAAAACATAAGTGCTACCTGAAGCTTCATCTTTATATGGCGCAGATAAAATTGCTGCCTTTGATCCTGCAGTAATATGTTTTTGCAAACCCTCGTTGGTTGTAAAGTGGCCAGTCGATTCAATTACAACATCAACATTTAAGTCCCGCCACGGAAGTTTTTCAGGCTCCTTTTCAGAGAAGACAGGAATTTCTTTCGAATTAATAATAAGCGCGCCTATTGGCAACGCTTGAGATTCGAATGGTAGTTTTACTTCCTCTGCTTTTTTGACCGAAAGATTAGTATTTTGCAGGGCGCCATAAACAGTATCGTATTTTAAAAGATACATCCAACCGGTTATATCAGTTGAGGATCCAGCATTTATGGCAACAACATCGATTTCATCCGTGTGCGAAAGAAGAATCACTCGATGCGCCACTCTACCAATTCTTCCATAACCATTGATTGCAACCCGTACCATGTAATTAGAATAAAGTATTAAGTATTAAGTATCAAGTATTAAGTAAGTTTCCACCGCTCCTCCCGCTAAACCCTCACAAAGACATTTTTGACTTAAGACCCATGATTTGTTATCATCTCTCCACCGTGAACTGGCAAGAAAGAATTAGAGATGAGCTTCTAAAACCTCAAAGAGAAGAAGAGGCAAGACAAAGAAAAGCTCGAGAAGACGCTACGAGAAGGGCCGAAGAGATCAAAAGAAAAACCCCCGAAGCAATTGCTATTCTCCAAACTCTTGGCATAAGGGAAATGCTGGAAGGAATAAGGCGCGATGTCTGGAAAGCAGGACAAATAACAGATCCAAGAATTATCGCTGATCCCCAAGATCCGGGATCGGTAATTTTAAATGCTGAATACGAACTTAGCTTTAAATATCCAACCTTAAAAAAAGAATTCTCACACACTGAAAGCTCACCCCCCTTTATAGGAGTAGACTTAAGATACACTTCTGGCAATGGCGTGAAAAAGTATAAATTAGTACGCACTGAAGGAAAGAAATTTATTACCTTGGGAATCTCCATAGTTCCAGACAATTCAGGCCGTGAATTCCCCTTCATTGTTTACTGTAATTCCGACGTTTTGATTGAATATGGGGATGGCCGCACCTCAAGTTTCAGCCGAACTATTTATCCGAACAATCCTAAACCCGTAAATTACGGCTCTCCCAAAACATATCCAGATGGGTTTGATTTTTTAGGAGCAACCAAAGAAGCAATTGAAAATCTCTTAGTTGGTATGTGCACTAAATCAACTCAAACTTCCACTCTCCCACAAGACCTTCAAAGAAAAGGCGAGGAATGGATTAGAAAAGACCTTGGCAAAATTGTCGGTGAGGACTATCGAAGTTCCTTGATCCCTAAACTTCTTTAATTTCCCAAATTTAGCTGAGATCTTGTTAGCCCAGCTAAGGTTAAAGCCTCAACAATTGTAGTTTCAAACAAATCCCCATTCTGCCATTCTTTAGGGGATAAGGTTTTTCTGAAAACCTCTTTGCCTGACGGTAGCAAGGGGTCTCGCCTATTTTCAAAAAATAAAACGGTGTCTTCTCTTGATGCAACTTCGATATTGTCCGAATTTAAGAAGGCAGTAATTTTTACAGACCGTCTTGAGGTTTGTTTCAAATCAGGTTCGCCGTCGATATGTTCAAAAGTCTTAAAGACTGCCCAAGAACATATAAGGGCTGTCGCAGCGGTGGCAGGAATATGCTGGGGAGGGAACTCCTGATAGTTTGGACTGACGCTAAATCGAGAATCTTCAACCGTTTCCAAGAGTTCTTCTAATACTTCGAACACCCCCGATGTTAACAGCCTTTTTCTAACTGGAGCCAAATGACTATTTCTATCCTGCTCAAATTCTAGCCTGGTTCTCCGGAGTAATATAGTAGATTCGTTTTTTGGAGCCCTTGCCTCAAGCCTCTCTTTTAAGCTCATTTTGGTCAGATTTTACTCCAAAAGGTTTTAAAAAGCAAAACGAACAATTCTAGTCTCGTAAGCTCGCCAAGGCCTAGCCTTTTGAGGCTATTCTATAAAAACTAGCCTCCAAGGCCATGTGCGTCATATGTTACATGAGGATATGTTTTTTTAGGCCCCTCTAGATAAGCTCTTTTTAGCATTTCTTTAAGTTCAGATTCTGAGGAGCCAGTAGTAATTCCGTCTAACCCCTCAAAGTGGAAAGTGCCTTGCGGACTCTCCATACCTAAATTAACATAGAAATACTCACTACAGCCAGTGGGTTCCTCGCCGTACTTGCCTTTATTAGTTATAGGACGCCAAACATGCCCACTACCGAAAAGGCTACCGATGCTACTAAAATATTCCTGTCTCCCAATAATCCAAGTCGCGATGTGATTTTTGTTTTCAACTTCTGGCCCAGAACCGGAACCCCCCACACGAACCCCTTTTCTAAAGATGAAACCGTATTTGCCCGCACCCCAAGTGGCGTTACCCAGATCTTTCAGCAATCTATCAACCGTGCTCTTAAACGGGGCCAAATATCTATCTACCTCTTGTTCTCTTAACTGCTCAAGTTGCCTTACTCTCTGCCTGTAAGTTCTATCTTGCTCATCAGCCTCTCTATTTTTTCTTGCTTCCTCTTGCAATCTGGCCCTTTCTGCCTCAACTTTCGCTCTTTTTAGCTCTCTCTCAAAATCACTCATTTCTGGCTCCCTTCAACTTTAAGTTTGGTTTTGTTAAACCTGCTAAAACTGAAGCTTCCACAATCACGTTTTCAAAAAGTTCTCTGTTTAAATATTGTTCTCTTGACAGAGTATATTTGAAGCGGATTGGGTCAGAAAGAAAAGCCAGATCATATGAACTGGCTCCTATAATAATTTGGTCAGAAGTTTCCGGTGCCGTTATAGCTAAAAAGCTTTTTGATCCTTCCCCCGAAACAGAAATATCTTCCTCTTCATCTCTTATTTTATTAATCCAACCAAACTCAATCTTAACCCACTTGTTATATGTAATTGTACTATCCCGTCCCCGATAAAGTCCCAAACCCAAAAATGGGGAACGATTACCTAAGACGGGCAAGCCGGAAGGTGGATTATCCTCACTAAAGTTAACCCATGAACCCTCAACAAGTTCTAAGAGTTCTTCAACAATATCAAAAGATCCCGAATCGATAAGGCGTCTTTTAGCGGTTGCCAATGCGGATGTTTTATCAGCGTCATAGTTAATTCTTGTCCTTCTAAGCAGGATAACGTCTTCATTATTGGGAACTCGTTCGTTAAGTCTTTCTGCCAGACTCATTTGTCCCTGATTTTACTTTAAAAGGTTTTAAAAAGCAAAACAGTTCTATTGTTTCGAAGGTTTGTTTTTGGTATTATTACTTCTTATGCCGGAAAAAGTTAGGAAAACTAAAAAGTTGAGACATGCGAGGAAGCATGGGTTTCGCCATCGAATAAAGAACCGGACAGGAAAACAGGTAATCAAGAGGAGAAGACTGAGGGGCAGAAAAAGAGTTTAATGGTTAAAATAGCTACATGGTTGCATGGTTTAGAACCATTTAGCTATTCAACTATTTCGAGCCATGTTACCTAAAGAACATAGGTTTTCTTTTAAGAAGGGATTACCCAACAAAGCAAAGTCTTTTCCATCATTTACCTTAAGATATGGGAAGAATCGCGAGGGCGGATTAAAAACAGCGGTAGTTGTTAGCAAAAAAGTTCACAAGAAGGCAGTAATTCGTAATAAAATAAAGAGAAAATTATTAAGAATGCTTTCCGATAAGATTGACAAAAGCCGTGCTGTCAACCTTGTATTTTACATTAAAAGAAGAGCTCTTGATATAGCAAACCTTGAGGATGAAGTTGAACAAGTGCTAGATTTGATAGAAGAAATTTAAATGGGAATTTTTGAGATCTTTAATACATTATTTACAAATCCAATTATCAATCTACTGGTCGCTTCCTATCAATCGATTAATTCTATTGGGATCCCATTTGCCTTAGGTTTTTCAATAATTCTTCTGACGGTTTTAATTAGATTGATTCTTTGGCCGCTGACTGCAGCACAGGTTAAGTCCGCTTACCAAATGCAAAAATTAGCTCCCTTAATGAGAGATGTCAAGGAGAAATATAAAGAAGATAAGAAAAAACAGCAGGAGGAGATGATGAGAGTTTATCGCGAACACAAAATAAATCCTGCCGCCGGGTGTTTGCCTTTACTAATACAGATGCCTATTATTTTCGGGCTTTATCAGGTATTAATCATGGCTGTTGCTATCAATTCTAACGATGGTCTCTCAAAGCTCAATAATGTCATATATTTTGACTTTTTAAAACTTTCTACGGTCTGGGATACAATGTTTCTTGGGGTTCCTCTTGGCGCTACGCCTTCAAAGCTTTGGGCAGCGGCCCCCTATCTAGTTTTGATTCCGGTTTTGACAGGGGTGCTACAATTTCTCTTATCCAAAATGATGACTTCAGATATTCCCCAAGTTCCGGGGACGAAAGAGGACGATTTTCAAGCAGCATTCCAAAAACAGTCGCTTTTTATTTTCCCAGTAATGATTGGATTTTTCTCTTTTACTTTACCAGTTGGACTCTCTTTGTATTGGAATACGTTCACTATTTTTGGTATACTCCAGCAGTATTTATTAGTGGGCCCGGGAGGGGCAGCTAAGTTATTTAGCAAAATCGGAATAAAGAAATAGTTAGAATGGCTAGAATAGTTAAATAGTTTTAAAAACCATGCAGCCATTTAGCTATTTAAGCTATTTATACACTTCATGGAAGAAAAATTTAAAATTATAAAAGAGGAAACAGAAAAACTTCTTGAAAAAGCTGGAATAGATGCCGATGTTGAGGTTAAAGAAGCAGATGAGGGATTTAGCGTCCATATTAATGCCGCCGAAAACGCCCTTTTGATTGGGAAACACGGCAATACACTCTCTTCACTCGAATTAGTTCTTTCACTCATTGTGGCAAAAAAAATTGGCGAGTTTCAAAGAATAATTTTAGAGGTCGGTGGATACCGGCAGGCACGAGAAGATTATCTTACAGATCTAGCGAATAGATTAAGAGAAGAGGTTTTGGCAACAGGAGCCGAGAAGCAAGTGCGGGGACTCAAGCCCTGGGAAAGAAGAATAATCCACATGCATTTAGGAGAAAGCGAAGATGTAATTACCGAGTCGGAGGGAGAAGAACGAGACAGGACACTGGTAATTAGGAAGAAATAAAGCTTCATTATTCTATTGCTTCATTGTTCTATTGTTGGTAGACCCCGTTAGATCCGTCTACTTAATTATATATTGAAAAGAGGTATCTAACGGGGTAAACTACCCCCATCGTGCTAGATAAAGTTCGCAAGATTTTATTTTTTCTGATTGTTTTCTTCAGTTCTTCTCAAGTGGGACTTCATTTCTGGCCTGCTTTCTCATTCATCAATGGGATTCGTATAGATTATCTTTCCCCGACGCTCTATCTTCTTGATATTTTAATTATTTTATTTATTTTGTTGAATTTTAAACTTTTGTTTAGGATTAAATTTGCGATTAACAAAATTTCAGCCGCTCTACTTGCGCTTTTTTTTCTCAGCATTCTTCTTAACATATTTATATCTAAATCTCCCGCTGTGCATCTGTTTGGAATGCTAAAATTAGTGGAATTCGGGCTTTTTGGGCTGTTGATCGCAAAAACTTTTGACAGAATTTATATTCGACCATTTGTCATAATGCTTGCGACTTCGGCAATTATTTCATCTGTCCTTGCGATCTGGCAGTTTATAAAACAGTCATCTATTGGCGGTCTTTGGTATTTTTTGGGAGAGCGAACTTTTAACATTTCAACAATTGGAATTTCAACAGTTAATTTAGACTATCTAGTCTTAAGACCGTATGCTGCCTTCCCCCATCCAAATGTTTTGGCTTTCTTCTTTCTTGCAACCACTGCGTTCACTGTTTTTAGATTACCTTACGAAAAAAATTCGGCAGTGAAAGGGGTTTTAATATCAAGCATCTTGCTATCCACTGTGGGTATAGTTTTGACTTTTTCTCGAATAACAATTCTTTTAGCAATTTGTTTTTTCTTCTATGCAATTTACACGAAAGGAAAACGCAATGTTATGCTCATAGTTTTAGGGCTGTTGGGGCTGTTAGGGTTGGTAAGTATTTTTTTTCCTGATGTATTAAGTGCTCAATTTTTATTGAGGGGTATAGATTTTAGACAAGACCTGTTAATTCAGTCCTTTCAAATTTTTTTGGGGAATCCTTATTTTGGAATAGGCCTTAACAATTTTTTTGTCCATCAGGTTGATTTAATAAAGAATATATCTCCAATTCTTTTTCAGCCGCCTCATAATATTTTTGTTTTAGCGTTTCTTTCACTTGGAATATTTGGTTGGTGGATTTTTCCGGCAATGTTTATCTTTGCAATTCGATCACTTATTAATAAGCCAACAGCCAACAGCCAACAGCCAACAGCCTTTTACAGGAGTACTCTGTTCGTATTAATATCGATAATAGTTGTCGGGATGTTCGATCACTTTTTCTTAACCCTTGAGCAGGGCCAAATAATGCTGGCCTTAGTTTTAGGATTGTCTTTCGCAAAACTTAAGTCTTAAGCCTTATGGACTCATGGTGCTGGTGTGGGGGTTGGCGCCGCCCCGGAGGGGCTCTGCCCCGGAGGGGGTGCCTCGGGATGGGGGCAGTCAACGCAGTAGCGGTCTCCATTTAAGTCTATAATAACTGTTTTTTCCTGCTCTTCAACATTGGTCGCGCCCGCTTTTGCAAGATCCCCCGTGTCTTTATTTATGAGTACTTTTTCGCGAACAATCTTTCCTTGGCTATTTTCCATTCCACGAATAAAGTATTCAAATCTGGTTGGACACCGGCCTTCTGTGCCTTGGGGCGGTGCGACCTGACCAGTATCCGCACAAACATGTTTCCCCACAACATTGTCAGGCCTTTTAAAGGACTGGGGCTCTGTGTTCTCAAGTACTTTTTCCATAAGGGCGTGCCAGATAGGAGCAGCGCCTGTTACACCTGAGACCAATCCGCTCATTGGCATGTTATTGTTGTTGCCAACCCACGTGGCAACAACATATGATGGTGTATACCCAATTGTCCAGTTGTCTCGAAGATCATTGGTTGTACCGGTCTTGACAGCAACAGGATATTTTCCAACTCTTAATGTGGAGCTTGCTCCGAACGCCTGAGAGCGCCCCCCATTATCTGATAATATGTCAGATATTATAAATGCCACCCCATCAGGTAAAACCTTTTTCCCAAAAATCGGGCTTTTTGGCGGTTGGTACTCTTCAAGCACGCGCCCTCTGTTGTCCACAACTTTAAGAATTGGTCGCAACGGGATTCTATATCCGTTGTTCGCAAACACGCCAAATGCCTCGGTCATCTCAAGCATTGTTACTTCACCTCCTCCTAAAGTAAGGGACAATCCATACCGTGCCGGATCCTGAAACGTTGTGATTCCCATTGCGGATGCGGTTGCGATCATTGCCTCAACCGTATTTGCTTTAAGCATTTTAACAGCCGGAATGTTATATGAATTAGCAAGCGCAAATCTCATTTGTTGTACTCCGTGAAATTTTCCGTCATAATTCACCGGACAATATGGAGGCTGGCCGCCGGGATTAGGAAAGCAAATTCTGTCATCAACAAAAGGGGTTGAGGCAGTGTACCCTTTTATTAACCCAACAGCATAATTGATCGGTTTTATTGAGGACCCCGGTTGTCTTTTTGCTAATGTTACATTTACATTCCCGTCAATTCTATCGTCAAAATAATTGCGGCTTCCTACCATCGCTAAAATTTCTCCGGTCCTAGGATCGGAAATCAGTGCAGCACCATTTGAAACGTTTAGTCTTTTCAGCTCGTCTATTTCCGCCGCAACTGTAGCCTCTGCATATGCTTGTAAGTCAAGATCAAGCGAAGTTGTTACATGGAGTCCTCCCTGTTCAACAGCCCTTGGACCATATTTTTGCTCAAGGAGATCTTTGATATAAAAAACAAAATGGGGCGCTAAGATTTTATTTTGAATTTTTGAGAACTTAAGTTCTTCGCTTGCCGCCACCTTCCCTTCTTCAGTCGTTATATATCCCTGCTCCCGCATTTTTCGCAAGGCTTCAAGTTGTCTTGTTTTTCCAAGTTCGGGCCTTGAACCAAAAGGTGAATATAGGCTTGGTGCTTCTGGGAGGGCTGCAAGGAAAGCGGACTCGGCAAGGGTTAGCTTTTCAACGGGTTTGTCAAAATATACATGGCTTGCAGCCTCAACTCCGTAAGCCGTACCGCCGTAAGGTACCTGATTAAGATACATTTCAAGAATTTTATCTTTTGAATAAACAGACTCAACAATAAACGCCAGAAAAATTTCCTTTATTTTTCTTGATATGGTTCTCTCGGGAGTTAAAAGAGATGTTTTAACTAGCTGTTGTGTTATTGTAGATCCGCCTTGTATTTCTCGCTTAAAAACTGTTGAGATAAATGCTCTTGTTATGCCCCGAATGTCTATTGCCCCATGTTTATAAAAATCTTTATCCTCTAAAGCAATTGTTGCGTTTTTGACATAATTTGGGATTTGTTTAAACGGTACATAAGTTTGGTTTCGGCTGGTAAAAATTGTGTAAAGAAGCTTTCCGTTTCTATCATAAATCTTAGTTGATTGTGGATAACTGGTTGAGCCAATTGTTGCTGTGGATGGGATGTCCTTGAGGATATAGAAGTAGGCTGCAATTAAACCCAAAATCACAAGAATCAATACAATGTATCTCTTTCCTTTTATCCCGCACCAAATTGGTGCGGGATTTATTTTCCAAAATTTAAGTAATGAGAGAATTTTCCGTAGGTACACAAAGGCTAGTATATTCGATTAAGCAAATGTTTTCAATGGAGCTACCGCTGTCTCCGCTTAGCTTCGCAGCGCTATCTCCTTCCCCCGATCAAATCGGGGTCAGTCCGACTCAGAAACATGCTATCATATAAACATGCTCAAGCTTTATGTCATCCTGAGTGTTAACGAAGGATCTTTCCTGGAGACTTTAAGTAAAGATTTTTCCCCCGTTAGAATCGGGTTCAGAATGACAATTGCGGACTTAATATAAACATGCTTAAAGCCTACATTGAATTTCTAAGAAATTTAATTCTAAGTATCCCGTTTAATATTTTCGATTACATTATCTTTGTCACTCTCATCTTATATATTTTCGAAGATGTTTCTTTTGGAATAATTCCAGCGGCCATTGGGCTTACGGCAACTCTTCTTTCTTTTTTTGTAGGTTTGGCTATTTATCCTCAAATCTCCTCTCTTGTGGTTGATAAATTCTTGCTGACTAAGGGCATTTCAGATGCTATTGGATTTTTACTTGCCACCGGAGTTAGTTTCGTTTTAATATCAAGCATATTATCAATTCTTCGCAGAAAATATCTTTCCATAAAATTCGGGAGAAAAATTGACATGGCAGGAGGTGCTGTCTTTGGCACACTTTCCTTTTTCTTCATTGCTTCTTTTGCCGTGGCCCTTCTTCTTTCATTTCCCGTGTCCGCCGTAATAAAAGATTCGATAAGAAGTTCAGTAACAGGCAGATTTTTATTCACAAGGACGCAAGGAATAGAAAGAGAAGTTCGGAAAGTCTTTGGCGGTGCAATTGAGGAGACAATTAATTTCTTAACAATAAAACCAGCGTCGCAAGAATCGGTTCGCCTTAATTTCACAACAAAAGAATATAAGACGGATCCAAAATCGGAAGACGCGATGTTAAGTTTGGTAAATTTAGAGAGATCAAAAAGGGGAATTCCTTTATTAATTTCGGATGGATCAATTAGGGAGGTGGCACGCGCCCACGCAAAAGATATGCTTGAGAGAGGATATTTTTCTCATTACACCCCGGAGGGATTGTCCCCGTTTGATCGTTTGGAAATGGCAAGAATAAGCTACGCTTTTGCTGGTGAGAATTTGGCTTTTGCACCGGATGTTGAGATTGCGATGGATGGATTTATGAAAAGCCCAGGGCACAGGGAAAATATTTTATCGCCGAATTTTAAAAAAGGCGGAATTGGAGTAATTGATGCTGGGATCTTTGGTAAAATGTTTGTCCAAGAATTCACAGACTAACCAAATTCAAAACTCAAAAGTCAAAGGTCAAAAGTTAAAGTTAAAATTTAAAAGTCTTCGAACACTTTTTACTTTTGAATTGTAATTTTGAATTTTGCATTTTGACTTTTAACTTTACTTGAAGAGGGTGCCGACGAAGTAGGCTATACTCGCCGCAATTCCACCAAGCAAGACTGTTTCAGAAACTGTTCGCCATAATTTTTCTGTTGTTACCTTCCAGCGGAGCGCGCCTAAGAGAGCGAGGGCAATAAATGTAAATATTACGGAAACTAAAAATTTATCACCTTCTGTTGCCAAAACATAAGGGATTAAGGGAATAAAACCAAAGAGGACAAAAGAGGAAAATGTTGTAAGACCCGTGACTAGTGAATTTTCAAGTTCAGGTGTTGGCATCTCAAGCTCAAATCTCATCATAAAGTCTGCCCAATAATTTTCATTTTCTGAATACAACTCTGCTATTTTTTTAGCCGCATCTTCTGAAAATCCGCGCTTTTTGAGAATATAGATTGTTTCCATCCTCTCAAACTCGGGATTATTTCTTATTTCATAAAGCTCCTTGTCACGTTCCGCTTTGTAAACGTCTTTATCTGCCATAATCGACAAAACGTTCCCAAGACCCATAGATACAGCATCGGCAAAAAGATTAGCAAACCCAAAAATAAGAACTATAAAGACAGGATATTGAGAAAGCAGACCGCTTTGTGCTCCGGTAAAGCCTGCAACAACGGCAAACGTGGTAACAATTCCATCGCTTCCGCCATAAACAATTTCCTTAAGATACCCCGAGATTGAAAACCTTTGGTGCTCACTTTCGAGATGTTTTTGAAACTCTTTTTCAGTGATTTTGTCCATAAGTTAATGTTTATTCTATCGCTTAATGAGTTCTACATCAATTAATTCGTCTTGTTTAATATCTCGTTTAAAAACGATTGAATCCTCCAAAAGTTCCGCATTCTTGACTTCTTTAGGTACAAAATTTTCGCCATAGGAAATCTTTAAACTGAAGGGATAGTTTTCTGTTCCGGGCTGTTTTATTAGAGCAAGAGAATATGTAACTATAGCTTCATTTGGCAAAATAAGACCATTGTCATAAGATATTTCAATTTTTTTAGCGCTCTTTGGGTCAACTATTACTATAAATCCAAATTCTTGTAAATTATGGTTAATAATTTGATCTACTTCAAGCCCCGCCGGCGGTTTAAAGTTATCCTTCTCATATATTTTAAAGTCCGTGGCAGCCGGGATGATCTTTTGTTGATCGCCATTTATTGTAATGGAGGAAAGTTTTGAGCCAACCGGAGCAAAGACTCTTATATATGTTTTATATCCTTTATCGCTATTGTTTTTAATCTCATGAGAAACTCTTGATGTTATCTTCTTGTTAAAACTTATTTCGTAATTTGTTGACCTTGACACACCTATATTTGCTTTGTTAACACCAATATTTGCTTCATTAATCGAAAGGAAATCATTCACTTTATTTTTTTCGACAGCTCTTTTATCTGAAAATGTCCCCCCATATCCAAGAGTATTAAAAATGCTTTGGATCGAAGAATTGCTAAAAGAAAAAAGCAAATGCTTCTCTTCCATTATTTGCGGCAAAAGATTTGCTGCCAAAATAGCGGAGTTTCGGTCCTCAAGCTTCAAGAGTAGTTGATTAAAAAGGGCAGTCAAGACATCCCTTTTTTGTGTGGAACCCGGGAAAAAGTTGTCATCAATTGTTGTTTGCAAGAAATCAAAAGTATTTTTCTCATCAAGCGTTTTTTTGTAAGAAGCAAGTTCTATTGGCCCGAGCTTTCCAATTAATCTTTTAACTGCTTCAAAGTCTATCGCGATTACACCGTCAATCCCTTTTCCCGTTTCGAGATTATAAAGCAGAGCTGATGTGCTTGCGCTTGCTTGAAAGTCAGGATCAAAATTTGAGTCTCGAAGATAAAGGTGCGGCGCAAGATAGCGCCGTATTATGTAGTGAGGTTCTACATGAGCTTTAAGCTTCCCGTCATACTCGTAAACGTCTTGAATGGTTAGGCTCTCTATCTTTCCACCCACTAGTTTCAGTTCCCCAATAGAACCGATAAATCCGCCGGTTGGTCTTAGCTCTCCGTTATTCTGAAATAAAATGAGATAATTTTTCTCCTGGTTGTAGCCTAGAATAGCAGGTAGCATTTGTGAGAGAGCAATAGTGTTTGACAGCCCCTCTCTCTCAAGTGTGTTTAAAGTTGCATTGTTAAGTTCATTTTTTAACTCCAGAAATCTAAAATAAAAATAGGTGCCGTCTGAGATTGTTTTGTCCAGCACTTCCCTATCAAGACCAAGTGATGCTTTTTCCAATGAGTTAAAATTATCAGATGCTATATTCAGTAGGGCAACCGATTCCTCAAGTTGGGGGAAATTATTTCCCGCTATTTTTGCGCCAACTTTTGCAACCGGTAAAGAAATGCTAAGAAGTGAAGATGCGGTCTTGATATATGAGGAGGCCTTTTTGTAGTCTCCATCGCGAAAATATCGGGCGGAAGCATTTAACTGTAATAATCCCAGCCCAATCATGGCAATGTTTAAGACTATAAAGAGGAGAGTGGCGATTGCCGCTGATAAAACCAGAGAATTAAAAGGTGGTTTGCTAATTTTATCCCTTATCTCCTCGTGTGCCTTACCCGGCATCGACTCTTTCGAAAAATTGGCCTGCCCCGCACCAAAATGCTGCGGGGCAAGGCTTTTTTCAAACCCAATAAAATATTTGTCAAGATAAATGGGCTCAATGACAATTTTTCCCTTTATCTCTTTTGCCAATTCGTTATGAGTTTTTGCTTTATCATTATCTTTTTCCTGCCTGCCGGCAGGCAGGGATTCTTGATAGTGAATTTCAAGATCAGGCTCAACCCGATGCAATATATACGCCAGAGAGTTAATGCTTTGGGGCTCCGAATAGAAAAGATAGTAAAATTTGTCTGTTTTTTTTGGCCCAAAAAGTGTTTGATTTATCCCCAATATCGCATCCCTATAATAGATTGCAAATATTGGTTCAAAATCTTGAGAGATTCTTATAGACTTTTCCGAAATTGCCTGCTGAATAATCTTAAACAATTTATGCCCGATATTAAAAGAAGGGTTTTCCGAATAAACATCCCCTAAAAACAGGAACTTTAGGGGAGATATATTTTTATATTCAAGAAGTACATCATAAAAATCTTCTAAATTTTCGACATTAATGATCACCGCTGTACGGGTTCCATCATTAGATATTTTTTCCATGAAAGAAGGGATTAGATTTTTATCTTCCTTTTTTGACAGGAAAATCACCGCGTAATCTATTTTTTCTTCAAGATTTTTAACAAATTGAACGTTTGCTCGCGGAATTCGGTAAAAATCCTTTCTTTTTTCAGTTTGCTCCAACTCTCCAACGTAAGCGATTTTAAATTCTTTTGAATATTCTTCTAACAAGAGCGGCACCAACGGGTTATTGCCGTAGATTAAAATTATTGGTTTTTGTTTTTCGCGGGTTTCAAGAGTTAATGACATGGAGATAGTTTACTTTAAGGGTACCAAGAGTATCAAGAGCATCAAGGACTAAATAGTTTATAAAGTTTCAAGTTTTTAAGGTTTGTAAAGTAATCCCTTATAAACTTTATGAACTTTACGAACCTTCAACTAGATTGGCGTCGAGTGCGGCATTGACGAGCCGGTCGGCTTCCTGGTTTTGTTCGCGAGGAACAGCGGAATAAATAAATTTTGCCCCGATCTTTTGCTCGAGCTCTTTGATTGTAAAGTAGAGATTTCTAAGGTTTTCATTTTTTATTTTCCAGTTCCCAGATAATTGTTCCGTTACTAATTTCGAATCCAAAATAAACTTAATACTCGATACTGGGTACTGAATACTGGATACTAAATATTTCAGTGCGGCGACAACTGCGGAGTACTCGGCGACGTTGTTCGTGGCATTACCCATTGCACTCCCCTCCTCATAAACTTTTGAACCTTGTTCGTCATAAATAACAAAGCCATATGCCGCAGGCCCGGGATTTCCCCTCGCTCCTCCATCCGCATAAATCATAAAGGTTTTTGAATTTTCCATACCTCAAATTTTAAATAGAGTTTAATCCATTATATCACCGCCTCGATTCACGCTGATCGATAGCTGATTTTCACGGGTAAATTATTTCCTAGCTTATGCTAAATCCTCGCGTTTTGAATGGAGGAAGGAGAACCATTGTTCAAAAAAGGCGATTATGCCTTTGAGCGGCGTTTCAATTATCATATCAAGAACAAAAATAAAAACGTTGATTTGGCGGATTCCGTCTGCTAAATATCTTCCAACGCGCGCAACAGGCATAAAGAAAAAGTCTACAAACGGCGTTAAGAGTCCCGCTTTCTCTCTTACAGTGTAAATATTTGCCGCTTGATTGATTCGATATGATAAAAATGTGATTATTGCAAAGAAGAAAATAAAGAAAGCTTGGCTAACAAAGCTGAACCGAAGAGCACTCAAGATATAAATGATGATACCAAAACTTAAAAGATATGTTCCTAACCAAATTATTGTGAATATTGAATCAAGAAGAGTTTGTGCCTTTGGCTTATGACTGAACGAGAGTGATCTTCCAAGATCCGGCGTTTCATCAAAAAGAAGCGAGTTAATTCTATCGATAATTCTTTGAGTGTTATCTTTCCCCGGAGCTCTTATAAAAAACGATATAATAATCATCATCCCAACAGGAATAGCAATATTTATTGCAAGAACTCCCCAGAGAATATGGCCATACGCGAGTCTGTCATAAGTCCCCTCAACAGTAAATGCTAAGAATGATTTTGAAAGAAGAATAAAAATGATCGAGCGGATTATTGCTCTTCTTACCTTTCCTGAAATATTGGCATAGCGGGCATTACAAGTTTCAGTAACCACATTTATAAATTCTTCAGGATTTGATATTAACCCCCGGAAACGACTATTATACTTTTCCAAAACGTCCTCAAGAATCAGGAATGGGGGCATCTGGCGTTTGGCAAATTCAAATATTTTGAATCTGCCCGGATAATTCAATTGCTCTTCAATTACTTTTTTTCCTTCCGAGAACTTTTTAGAAGTGTCCGCAAGACTTTTAGATGAGAGCCTCCCGAAATATTGGTTGAAAAGTGCGTAGCGAAGAAAGGGTAAATCCTCTTTTGCAAAGGATTTTCGAATAGCTATAAAAACTTGAACATCGCGGGTTTCTTCTGAATCGTCTTTGATTGTAATCATTCTTTTGAGAGTTCTGAAAATGTATGAAATCATGGCTTCTTTTTGGGGGGTTGGATTAAGCCTGTCCTCAATATCTGAAGCCATCAAGTGGTAAATCCATTCATTTAACTCCGACTCTTTGACCCTATTGTGTTTTGGAATTAACTGGCGAAGTTCTAGATATAGGTCAATAATTTCTTCAACTTCTCCGATTTGATCATCAGATATACTTTCTTCTGGGAAATACCTTGCCCAGATAAGCTCGCGTACTAAAATTGCCCCAACAGTCTTTCCGTTTCCACCAAGAAGAAGGCGCCGTCTTAAAATACGTTCAATCGCGGCTCGCAAAATTACTTCTTCATCTCGATTTTCAATTGCGGTCCGAAGTCTCTCATACCATGCGGCAAGCTCTGACGCAATTCCGGTTGCGAAAGCTTGATCATGTTTTTTGCGGCTTGCCTCCTCGTGGGCTTTTATTAAGTAATCGGAGTCTTTGCTGAGTTTAGGTAGGGTGGGATCCATAAATGTATTATACCTTGTTAAATATTGCTCCGCAATTTAACAGGGTAAATGCCGAAGTCCAGGGGGTAGCAAGCAAGTAGTTACATGAAGTTAGATTGAAGCAAGAATTGTGTTATGCTAGAATCCTAGCTTAGATGTTAGATCACGGATAATAGATGTTAGATGTTTTGTCTAAGATCAAAGATCTAATATCTAAGATCTGAATGATGGATAAGGTTTACGATCATAAAAAGGTTGAGGAAAGGATTTATGCGGAGTGGGAGAAGAACGGATATTTTAAGCCGGAAGTAAATCCGGATGGGAGGTCCTACTCCATAATTCTTCCTCCACCAAATGCTAATGCTCCCCTCCATTTTGGACACGCGATGTATGTGATTGAAGATATCCTAATACGGTATCAGCGGATGAAAGGGGCGGCCGCTCTTTGGCTGCCGGGTGCAGATCACGCAGGTTTTGAAACCCAATTTGTGTTTGAAAAACACTTGGCCAATGAGGGTAAGTCTCGATTCGACTATGATCGCGAAACTCTCTATCAAATGATTTGGGATTTTGTTCAAGAAAACCGCGGCGGAATGGAGAGTCAACTTCGAAAACTCGGCTTCTCCCTTGATTGGTCCCGCATGAAGTTTACTCTTGATCCGGATATAATTTCGATAGTTTATAGAACCTTCAGAAGACTTTATGATGACGGGCTAGTCTACCGCGCGAAAAGGCTGGTTAACTATTGTACCTATGATGGAACAAGCTTCTCAGATCTTGAAGTAGTTTATGAAGAGAGAAAAAATCCTCTTTACTACATTAAATACGGCCCTCTGACTCTTGCCACGACTCGCCCGGAAACAAAGTTCGGAGACACGGCTGTTGCCGTTCACCCCGATGATAAAAGGTATAAAAAGTACATAGGACAGGAGATTGAAATAAAAACGGTTTTAGGAAAGGCTAAGATTAAAGTGATTGCTGACGATTCGGTTGATCCGGAATTTGGAACAGGAGTTGTGAAAATAACTCCGGCACACGATTTTAATGATTTTGAAGTAGGTCAAAGACATAATCTCAAGATACGCCAGGTTATTGGTTTTGATGGAAAAATGAACGAACATGCAGGCAAATTCGCTGGTCTTTATGTGAAGCAAGCCCGTAAAGCAGTGGTTGAAGAAATGCAGAAAAAAGGATTGATCGAAAAGATAGACGACAATTACATTCATAGAATTGGTCTGTGTTACAAGTGTAAAAATGTAATTGAGCCATTGCCTCGAGAACAGTGGTTTGTGAAAATGGAGCCCTTGGCTAGACCGGCGATTGACGCTGTTCGAAAAGGAAAGATAGAGGTTCACCCCAAATCATTTGAGAAAATCTACTTTCAGTTTTTAGAAAATATCCGCGATTGGAACATTTCGCGCCAGATTGTTTGGGGAATTAGAATTCCGGCTTGGTTCTGTGAAAAATGTTTGAACTGGACTGTAACAGACGGTATCACTCCCGAAAAATGCTTGAAATGTGAGTCTAAAACAATCGCCCAGGATCCTGACACTTTTGATACTTGGTTTTCGTCGGCGCAATGGCCGTTCGCTACTTTGCTGACGCAAAGTAGCTCAAAATCAAAAATCAAAAATCAAAAATCAAAAATTGAGAACAGTCTGGATTATGAAAGGTTCTATCCGACGACGGTGATGGAGACGGGGTACGATATTTTACGCTGGTGGGTTGCCCGTATGGTTATTGTGGGAATATATGCAACGGGAAAAGTCCCATTTGAAAATGTTGTATTGCATGGGTTAGTTAAAGATCCTTATGGCAAAAAAATGAGTAAGTCAAAGGGAAACGTTGTAAATCCAATAGAAGTCGTTGAGCAGTATGGAGCAGACGCTGTCAGGTTTGCTCTTGTCTATGGAACGGCACTTGGAAATGACCAGGCATTGTCATATGCAAAGCTTCAGGGGATGAGGAATTTTACGAATAAGCTGTGGAACATCGGCCGCTTCATAGAGATGAACCGAGTATCGAGTATCCAGTATCGAGTATCCAGTATCGAGGAATTGAAAAAAATTGCGAAACGTAAGAACGATAAAGAGTGGGTAGCTAAAGTCGACGAACTAACTAACCAACTAACTAATAACCTCGATAATTATCAGTTTAATTTGGCAGCGGAAAGACTATATGAATTTATCTGGCATGAGTTTGCGGACAAGTATATTGAAGACGTTAAAATCAGAATTGATAAAGATTCATACTTAATACTTACTACTTTATACTTAATACTTTTAAGGTTGCTTCACCCCTTCATGCCGTTTATTACAGAAGAGCTGTGTAGGAAGTTGGGAGCGAAAGACTCGATTATGGTTTCGTCCTGGCCAGCCAAATAAGAAAATGGTTTTTAATTTCTATTACCAATATCCAATTTCCATGAGCCAATTTCCATAGATTATATGTTAACTATTAATTACCGCAGAATTACCGAATCTTTACCGCAAAGGATTTACTTCATAAACTATTTTTTTTTCTTCCTTTGCGTTTTGTTCATCTTCACTTTACTTCTCGTGGCTGTCTTGTTCATTAATTTGGCAGAGGCCAAACAAGCAAGGCAAGAGACGCTTGAGAATTTCTCCTATTGGGTAGAGGTTTCTCGCAAACACCCTAATTCTCCCGATGCTTTTTTTGAGGCGGGATATTATGCGGCAAAGCTTGGGGATGAAGAAACAGCCCTAAATTTTTTAGATGAAGCTTTGAGGCTTGATCCGTCTTTCGAAAGAGCAAGAGAGCTTGAAAAGCTAATGGCTAACGGCCAATAGCTAAAAGCTAGTTTATTCTTTGGGAGCTTCTGCTTCGGTCGGTTTTTCCCTCCGGGCAGAGCCCTCTGGGACGGCGCCTTCAGGTTTAGGTTTGCCCTCGGTCTGTGCGACTGGAGCCTCGGTGGGAGTTTCGCCCTCTGCTGGCGCTTCTCCTTCAGCAGGAACCTCACCTTCGGCAGGTGCGGTCTCTGCTTGTGCTTCCGCTGCAGCTGCCGCCTCAGCTTCCGCTGCCGCAATCTCTTCTTCCATTTCTTTTGTCACAAGCTCTCCAATCTTAAATACTAGTTGTGATGTTTCATTTAAGATAGCTATGCCATCCGGAACTTTTATGTCCGAGACCATTATTTGATCGTCCACCTTTGCTAGGTTCTCGACATTAACTTCAATTCTTTCAGGAAGATCTGTTGGAAGAGCTTCAACCTCAAGCTCTGAAACCGGCTGTTCAAGAAGTCCTACTTTATCAAGTACTGCCTTTGCCTCGCCAACTGCAACTACTGGAACGCGGGCAGTGATTTTTTCTTTAAGATTTACTTTAAAGAAATCTGCGTGAACCGGATTTTGGCTTCTGGGATCTATTTGAACATTATGGATAAGAACCGGGATTATCTGGCTATCGAATGCAATATCCACAAGACCTGTTTCGTGTACGATATTAAATACATTTAAGAAATCTTTGATTGGGAGCTGAACAGAGGTAGATTTAAACTCCTTGCCATAAATATTGGCAGGAAGAATCCCTTCCCGCCGGAGTTTCCTAACCTTTTTGCCGGCAATTGTTCGCTTATCTACTTTTAAACTCTCTCTTTTCATTAAGTTGTTATTGTACTAAAAAGGGGAATAAAAAGCAAAAAGAAGAGAGTTGAGGATTCTTAATTTTTGATTGTTGACGCAGAAATAAAAATATAATAGAATGCGTCATGGCTAATCCAGAGCTATCAGAGCGTAGTTCTGCCCCAGAGCTAACACCTCAAGTAGAACCTCGTGTCCAAAAACATATTGTAATTGTGACGTGGGCAATAAGAGGAAGAGAGCCCCACCTCTTTTACTGGAGGGACCATAATTCTTATAACGATGACCCTTATTTAACTGGCGACATTAATTCGGAAAGTGAAATTAATGAGGTTGCCAGAGCGGAAGTGGCAGATAGCTTGGTTTTTGAAGGGGTAAACGAAAAGACAGCAAAAGCCGCAATTAAAGGAGTTGAGAAAAGTGGGGTAATCGTATTCCCTTTTCTTGAAGATGGAGAGGAAAGACTAGAATGGAAAAAGAGAAGAGTTCCCATGGTCTTCGTTGAAATTATGCCATTATTATTACAGGAACTTTCAAAGGGGGATTCACATTCTCTTCATCCTGCATGGGTTTTACGACCGAATTCAAAATGGAATAATTCTATAGAAAGAAGAATTGAAAAGGCCTTCAAACAGTTTGCAGCCCACAAGCAATCAACCACTTAAGCTTACTTTAAAAGGCGCGAACCATTTCGACCCTGTTGTGATATTTGAAGCTAAAACCTAAGTCTCTTTCAAATATTCCCTTAGTATTTGGCGGAGTGTGACTTTGCCTTTTGTGGTTTTGAAATATTCTTCTCGCCTTTTGGCATCTTTTTCGTTTAGATATGCTTCGTAAAATATTAATTCAAATGGAGCGTACTGTTTGGTTGAAAGCTCTTCCTTGTTGTTGTGTTCGAAGAAGCGTTTCTCGAGACTTGCTGTGATACCTACATAAATAAAATCTTTATCAATGCTCTTGAGAACGTAGACGTAGAAGAATTTCATAGGATAAGAGGTTTTTTTCGTTGGAACGTACCAGTCGTAGGACTCCGGTACATTCCTGCCTCACACTCGCTTCTTAGGCTGCGCAGCGATGAACCTGAGCGATAGCGAATGGTTCGTTGTTGCGGGGGTTGGAAGAAATCCGCACCTACTTCCTCACCCAAACCACACCTGTATTTATACCACAATTAGCTTAATTTCACCACTATTATTTCATAATCTACCCTTTTTTCTTGTAAGGTATAATATTATCATTGAGTATGACGAGAGACGAGATAAGAACACACATGTTCACTTTCTTTAAAAAGTGCTCCTCTGACGATTTTCAATCGGTATGTAATTATAAAGGGCAGACGCTTATTCAATCCGTCAGGGATTTGTTTAGGAATATGATGCCCGAATATAATCACCTCGAAGAAGCAAAAACTAACCCAATAATTCTTGAAATAATCAACGAATGGGTTTCTAATGGACTTCTTGCTTTTGGAAATAAAAATGACTTGGATGCTCAAAGTTTTGGGTATATATCAGTTACGAGCTACGGCGAGGAGTGTTTCCAAAATGAGATAATTCTTCCTTACGATCCTGATGGATATTTAGCGGAGTATAAAGCTCAAGTAGCAAGCGTAGATGATATTACTTTAAAATATCTAGGCGAAGCAATTACAGCATATAATCGAGACCTGCTCCTTTCATCTGCTATTACTCTTGGTGTTGCATCTGAAAATGTAGTCCTCCTTCTAATCGAATCTTTTGCTCAAGCGCTTCCAAATACGACTAGACGATCTTCTTTCCAAAATCGAATAAGAGATAAATGGATTACCTCTCAATATACAATCTTCAAAGCAGAGCTATCTCACTTTCTAAACCAAATTCCTACAGACCTTAAACAAGATCTTGATACATATCTTGATGGAATTTTCAATTTCATCCGTGTTAACAGAAATCAAGCAGGACATCCTACCGGGAATATGCCTGTGAGAAAGGTCGCTTTACACAATATACAGATGTTTGTTGATTATTCAAAAAGAGTGTTTGATATACGAGAATTCTTTTTAAACAATAGTTTTACATAGGGCGCTTATTTTAATAGAGGCGTCATACATTGAGATTGTTTTACCTCAACTTTTAACCTAAATAGATTTAGGGTAGAGTTTCACAAGCAAGACCGTCATGGTCTGCATCAAGTCTGTGAGGGTCGCTTGCCGGCCCGCCCTGTGAAATAAAGAAGGTTTGAGCTTCCGCGTGTGTCGCAAAATCAGAACAATCCTTGTCTCCTCCGGTATAAGTTGGTCCTGACTGTGATGGTCGTTGATTTTGAACAGGTAGGTTTGTAGTTCTTACAGGTTTAAGTGTTGCTGACGGGTTCACGTTTATAGGACATGAACCCCACAAGCCCAAATTATGTTCTCGTGCGTATTTTTCAAAAGCATTGAACTTCTCGAGCATTTTTGTCGGGTATTGTCTGTAGGAGAAAGCATACCCTTGTTTAACCATCTCTCCATTTACAAAAGTCGCTTTGCTGTCAGGCAAATAAACATAACGGAGAAGTCTTGAATATTTATCTCTATTCCCCTGCGTTGGATCGTCAACCAACTTTACAAACTTGCCTAAAACAAATGCTTTCATTTTGTTTGTGGCCTCTTTCGCAAAACACTGAACCGGCTTTCTTGGATCAACGCTTTCAGGAGTATCAATTCCGAGCAACCTTAAACTCTCATTTTTTCTGCGAATACTTGCAGTAATTGTATCGCCATCAGTAATACTCACTATCTTGAAAAGCTTTTTCTTGTCCATTTCAGTTTCTTTATATGCCGCATGAGAAGTAGGAGTAAGGGATATAAGAAATGCAAGAAAAGCTAAAATGACGACTAACGCTTTAATCATACCTATAGGACGAGAATATACCACATAAGATTTTCCTACTTAATGTAGAGCTTGACTCATAAAAGCAACTGACCAAAAAACAAAAAAGGAATCAATTCCAATTAACATCAAGTTTATAGTTGTCAGTATCTATTTTATCCGGATAGCTGCTTACCTCAAATGGAGCTGTCGCTCCAACCGCAAGCGGCGTATCTGATGTGTCCCCTGCATAAGAGAAGCTCGTCCCTATGACTTTACCTTCCTCATCATAGTAGGTTGCTGTTATTTTGATAGATGACACAGGTCTATCTGTATTGTTTACTACTTCACCGACTATTTCCATATATCCAATTGATGATATCTTTTTCGATTGGCTTTTGACCTCAACTTTACCCGTATCTTTTGCTTCTTCTGATGGGGCAGGACTATTGGTGCTTGTAGATTGTTTTATCTCCTGACTATTTGTAGTAGAACTCCTACCGTTTCCTGAAATACCAACGAATACGCCGATAATAAATGCTACAAAAATAATTCCTGCTAATTTTAATTTACCCATATTTTTCACCTCCCTCGACAGTTTAGGTTTTGTTGGAGGCGAACAATAGCAAAGCTCGCCGCCAACGATGGGTTGCCCCACCTGCCGTCCTTTCGGGCGACAACCTTCGCAGATGCTCTGACGACGAGCTTAATTCTGCGAAGGTTTTTGTGCCATGCCCACATTACTGTGAGTTTAGGCAATCAAATTATAGCTTGATTATAGCATTCTTGGTCAATTGGAGTTTTTAGAGCCATTAAAAAGAGATTTGTAGAGTTTGTGGAGCCATTTAAAAGGTGAAGACCCGAGTTTTCTGAGCCACTTTGAAGCTGATTTTATAAATTACTCATCTATCTTTTGGATGTTGGAGCAATAATACTCTTTCATGGCGTTGCTATTTGCGGCAATCCATAGTATGAACTTTTTCTCATCTGTATTTAAAGGGCCCAAGCTAATCTTTTGAAACTCAACTATGTCTAATAATTCAGTATGTATTATGTTATTTATTAAGTCTGTAAAGTAATTTCGAGCAGTATCGATTCTTTCCGCAAATTGACTATTTTCATTGTATAAATCATAGACTGTAGATTTTGGAATCGAGGCTTTATAACAAGCTCTATTGATAGACAATCCCATCTTTAAGTGTGGCTCTAATTTGCGGAAAATGAGGTTTATGTCATCGTTACTCAATGCCGGCCTACCAATAGGGACGGCTACCACTGAATTTTCCATATTTATATTATAAACCCGTTTGCAAGTCGGGGTATTTCCTAAAACCTCATATAATCTCTTGCCACAGGGCATCCTCGCGGCCCACAGGTGGCAACCGAGTAGGGTTTTTGTGTAGAATGTCCTCAAATGGAGATTGATATTGAGATTGACGATTTAAAGACATTTGCAGGAGTTGCATTTATCCTCGATCAGGATAAACTTCTTAACAGCTTCATTGAAATCAGACAGTGTTGGAGGCTCAATAAGGGTCTGATTCCCTATGATAAGTATCATTCATGGCGCGAATCATACCATGACTTCCCATTAAGTTCGCATGCCGCTTCGATTCTCTATGAAGCAAAAGACAATTTAGGAGATGATCCATCCAAAGAACGCGAGATTGCATATTTGGATCCTGTTGAGTTCGAGGCTGAGCAATTATTAAAAAGGCTCGGCATTTCACCATCGCTATATGATCTTATTTTACGAGCATTGGTATGCGGAGAGGTAAGGAATGAAGATCTAAACGAGTCTGAAATCTCAAAGAAAAATTTTAAATACGGAGATTGGTTATATACAGTTTCAAATATTTATCTTCCATTAGAAAGTGCTTATAAGGGAGATACCAAGCAGGAAATAAAAAGGGATCGAGAATGGTATTGGTTAAGGAAAAGTGGGGCAAAACTCCTGCAGATCGCGACAGGAACGCCATACAGAGGAGCAATTGATCCGAGAGCATTTGTAGACAATGTAAAGAAACAGATTAAAAGATATAAAGCCTTCTTAAATTCAGGGGGACATTTAGCAAGTCCTTAACCGTCTCTTATATTCAATCCGCCTCATCCTTTATGATTAGCCCAAGCATAGCATTTAGTCTTTTTATATGGAAAATGGGGATGTAGGGGGAAAAGATATTTATAGAACAAAGGATTTATCAGAAGCGGCCGCCTTGACAGCCAAAGGGGCAAAACTACTCCGGCTAGAGCAAGAGCAAAACTTCTATTGGTTCGTATTTGCTGACAAGAACTCCTGCGAACACTCCTCTAATGCTTATTGGGCAGGCGAACTTCAAGTTGACGCCAAAGAATACGCAACCTCAATCAAAACACTAAAAGACCGCCTATTTGCAAGGCGATAAATATGCAATGGAGTGATGAATATGAATAAAGATGAAGCTAAACGGTATCATGGCTATCTAGCGCTACCAAGACATTCTAAAATGCTTAGACAGGATATTGGCTATCACCTGTTTAGTCTCTACATAGCGTTAGTGATTGACGCAAGGTGGGACAGGAAGTATCCAAATCAATTTGGCCATGTTGTTGGGACGCAGACGGAAATAGCTGCCCTTCTCAATATTAGCCAAAGCAAACTCTCAAGAGGACTTGATAAGCTAGAAGCCAAAGACAGAAAGTATGCAATTAAACACAAACGATACATACTTCTAGGCTATTTACCTCTTTTTCTGACCGACGTCGCTGACAAAATGTATGATAAAGATTATGCAAATCCGCACGACCTTTATGCAGATATGTATAGGATTAATGCAGAATTGCAAGAGAAATATGCAATTTCGCAAGAGAAACGAGATCGGAATACCCCCCAAAGGCTTTATCGTTCTTCTAGGGTTGATTTAGGTTCTTTTGATAGTAGTTTCCAAGAGGATACAGAAAGGGAGAGGGAATAACTGTGCAATTAGACCCTCAAGCTGTTGCCGAATTTAAAGAGTTATACCTGAAAGAGTATGGAGAAGAATTAAACGATCAAGAAGCTGTAGGGCTTGCAACAAAGCTTATAAAGTTTATAAAAGCTATTTACGGCGACAACTTGCCAAAAGTTAAACTTAGTGTATAAAATAAAAAAAGATGAAGATGAATGAACAATTGAGATTGAAATATATAGGCTACGCCCGTAAATCTTCCGAAGACAACCGCGAGAGACAAGCCGCCTCTTTACCTGACCAACTTTACATTATTGAGGGAGTCCGAACGAAACAAAATCTTTCAGTAGTTGATGTTTTACAAGAATCCCAATCAGCTTTTAAGACAGGTAGACCCCTTTTTAACCTTATGCTTCAAAGAATAGAGAAAGGTGAAGCAAATGCAATATTAACATGGCATCCTAACCGACTATGCCGCAACTCTCTTGACGCAGGACAACTATTATACCTAATGGACGAAGGAAAACTTATTGAAATCCGCACCCCTTCTCGTGCATATCGCAACACGCCGGAAGATAAATTTATGTTAGCCCTTGAATTTGGAATGTCTAAGAAAGACAGTGATGATAAAAGTATCGTCGTAAGTAGGGGTTTGGAAGGAAAAGCGCGCAACGGATGGAGACCGGGAGTAGCCCCACAAGGATATTTGAATGACAAAGCAACCGAAAGCGGATTAAGGAAAATACCCACAGACCCGGAGCGTATGCCATACGTAAAAAAGATTTTTGAGCTAATTGGATATGAAGTGCCTATCGATGATAAGGGTGAAAGAAAAGGCGATGTGTCATCTTTAGTAGCCTCTTCAGAAAAAATTAAAAACGAACTTGGCTGGAACACA